>MDTE01021788.1_pt1 | contig 78389 bp, 100 predicted proteins | sample 811231 | NCBI WGS metagenome assembly MDTE01 (sample SAMN05326651, study PRJNA326480) | marine metagenome | isolation source: seawater | place: Indian Ocean: Red Sea | collected 2010 | reverse complement strand
TTCATCTTCGTCTTTTACTTCCTCATCTTCATCTTCATCTTCGTCTTCATCTTCGTCTTCGTCTTCATCTTCGTCTTCGTCTTCATCTTCGTCTTCATCTTCGTCTTTATCTTCATCTTCGTCTTTTACTTCATCTTCGTCTTTTACTTCCTCATCTTTATCTTCGTCTTTTTTATTTATATTTTCACTAATCCAGTTTTTAACTTTTTCATTAAACCATTTTTTTTTAGGTTTTAAATCGACATTTAATTTATTTTCAACCATCCTTCTGATTATTTTAATTGAAAAATTTTCATCTATTTTATCTTTATTATAATTTAAAATTTTTAGAGTATTTTTCCAAATTATATTATCATCTATTTTGTATTCATATTTTTTTAACATATTACTATTAATAAACGTAAATAATAATGGTGGTTTGATTTCATCAGATAATAAATCTAGATTACCATTTTCATCTAATATTTCATTTATTTTATTTGATTGTATTTCATATAATCCAATTCTAATACCAATAGTTTCTTTATCTATTACATATATAGGAAAATATATAATTTTTTTATCTATTAAATCATACTTGGGTTTTCCTAAAGCAATAATTAGTTTAATATTAAATATTTCACTTTCATATAAAAAAGTTTTATAATTATTATCTTCTGGATGTAAAGTTTTAATTTCAGAATAATTTATATTTTTTTCTATTATAGATTTAACCATTATAGACTAAATATATATTTTTTTTCAATTAACTTAAACATCAATAAAAATATACTTACTTAAATATTTATCATTATTTAATTCTTTAATGTAAAACCATAGTTGTTTTCTTTTGTTAACAATACATAAATTTTCTTGATCTAATTCAAAATCAACTATTTTTTCTATTATATCTTTTTTTTTTATTTTTTTATTCAAAAAAGATATATTATAATAATCAATAATATGTTTTAATTCTTTAATAGTATAATTAGAATTATAATTTGTATATAATGATAATTTATTATTAGTGTTATACATATCTTCTTTAATATTTTTAATAAACATTTCAATATTATTATTTTTTATTTTATTATCATTAATTTGATAACAAATATTATTCATATAATATCATTTAATATATCATTTAAATAATATTATTATAAACTTATTAAATCTAATATATCCATATGTTTAAATTTACTTTTAGATGTTAAACTATTATTATTATCTTTCTTTAATTTTGTTATCTTTAAAATATTATTATAAATTTTTTCATATTTATCATTATCTTTAATATAATCAAATGAATTTTTTACTAATATATAAATAAATTCACATAATATATCAATAATATTATTTTTATTAATATCATTAGTCATTTCAAAATTATATTCTTGTATAATTAAAATTAAATCAATAATATCTGTTTTACACAAAATATCTTGTTTCATCATATTAACATAAAACAAACATAGATTTTTTTTTTGTTCGCAACTTTTTTTATTACTACAATAATCATCATAATTTACATGTTCAGAATCAGTAATTTTAATATTGATTATTTCATTTTTAAATATATTAAAATTATTACTTACATCAAATATTTTTTTATCATAAACATCTAATAAATATTTAAATAACCTAACATAAATTTCTGAATATATATTTATATTAGATGCTGTTTCAATAATTAATTGTTTAATATTTAAAAACTCATTAATATTATTTTTATCAATATTATTTATTTCATTAAAGATTATAGAAGATAAAACTTCATAATTTTTATTTGTTATTTTATTTAAATTTATTCGTATTATATTTAATTTTTTTTCAAAACCCTCTTTTTTTATAAATTTTGTTACTTTAAAATTTTTATTATTATTCCAATTTTCTTTACTAATATGTTTATTTTGATTATTTTTATTAAAATTTGTAATTTCATTCGTAATGTTTTCTATTTTATCTAATACACTTTTTGATATTTTTACATTTAAATTTTTTTTTATATTATCAAAAGATTCTAAATTATATTTAAAAACTTTATCCGATAACATAGTAATAATATTATATATTAATATTTATATCTATTTATATAATAAACTTAAAACTATTAGATAATATAAATTATAATGGAAATAGAAAATTGGGATGATTTACCTAATATAAAAGAAGAATTACTTCGTGGTATATATAGTTATGGATTCGAAAGTCCAAGTCCAATACAAAAAAAGGCTATTTTACCTATTTTTAATAAAAATGATGTTATTGCACAAGCACAATCAGGAACAGGTAAAACAGGATGTTTTGCTATTGGCATACTTAATATGATAGATCCAAGTTTAAATAATACACAAGCATTAGTAATTACACCTACACGTGAATTATCATTCCAAATAAAAAAGGTGATTGATTCAATTGGTGTTATGATAAAAAATTTAAAAACACACGTTTTAGTAGGTGGTCAAAATATAGATAATGATATTAGTAATTTAAAAAAAAATCCGGATATTATTGTTGGATGTCCAGGTAGAATTTATGATATGTTAACACGGAAAAAATTTTTAGCGAATAATCTAAAAATATTAATATTAGACGAAGCAGATGAAATGTTATCTTATGGATTTAAAGAACAAATACATAATATTTTTCAATATTTACCAAACGATATTCAATTAGCTTTTTTTAGTGCAACAATACCACCTATGGTTGAAACACTAATAGAAAAAGTAATGCGAAATCCTATTAAAATATTAGTTAAAGCAGAACAATTAACTTTGGAGGGCATAGAACAATATTATGTTGCATTAGATGATGAAGATAGTAAATACGAAGCATTAAAAGATTTATATCAACTTTATTCTGTGAGTCAATGTATTATATTTTGCAATAGTGTTAAACGTGTTGAATTATTACATAAAAATATGACAGATGAAAATTTTCCTGTATCACAAATACATAGTAATATGAATAAAGAAGATCGTACAAAGAATTATAACAATTTTATAAATGGTAAATCAAGGGTTTTAATATCATCAGACGTAACATCACGAGGTATTGATATACAACAAGTTAGTATTATTATTAATTACGATATACCAAATTGTAAACATAATTATTTACATCGCATTGGAAGAAGTGGACGTTGGGGCAGAAAAGGTATGGGAATAAATTTTGTTACAAAAAAAGATATTAAAAATATGAAAGAAATAGAATCTTTTTATAATACAGAAATTAAAGAATTAACAAATAACATAGTAGATAATCGTTAAAATTAATAATTAAAATTACTTATTAATTTTAATGACAAGTTTTCAATTACCAATATATTATAATAATAATAAAAAACCTTTAAGTAATCAAATAGATAGTGATTTAGAATTATCAGTATTATATGAAAATATTTTTAATTCTACAAATAACTTTGGTTCTTTAACACAAAATATGTGGAAAGTAAATTATACCAGTGATAAAAATTTTTTAAAAGATACACAACAATTATTAAAAACTAAACTACCTGAATTTAAAAATGATAATTCTAATTTATTAAATTTGTGGAAAAAAATTAATACAGATGAAAATTTAGGATTTCATGCAAAATATCAATACATAGAATGGGATAAATTATATTTTTTAAATAAGAATTCTGATTTTTTACAGCTTATAAGTATTTATAATTTATCATCTCCAATAATATCTTTATGTATTCCAATTATTTTTTTAATAATACCTTTTTTAATATTACGTATTCAAGGAATAAATATGAATTTTAAAAATTATTATGATATACTAATTGTACTATTTAAAAAACATCAGTTAGGTCAATTATTTAATTTGTCTTCTGTATCTTGGGATAAAAGAATATATATATTAATCTCATTTACATTTTACATATTACAAATTTATCAAAATATTAGATCTTGTATAATGTTTTATAATAACATGAAAGTTATACATTATGATTTACTAGAATTTAAAAATCACATTAATTATTCTTTAAAATATTTTGAATTCTTTGAAAATAATTGTAAAAAATTAAATACTTATGATAAATTTATTGCAAATATGAAAATACATAAATTATATTTTTTAAAAATAAAAAATGAATTAGATTCTATATTACCATATAAATTATCATTAAATAATTTTAAACAAATAGGTAAAGTTATGAAATTATATTATGAATTATATCAATGTGATGAATTAAAAACTAGTTTTAATTATTCTTTACATTTTTGTGGTTATGTAGATAATTTATGTTGCTTACAAAAAAAAATAGATTCAAAAATTTTAGGTAAATGTAAATTTACAAAAAATAAAACAAAATTTATAAATGCTTTCTATCCAATTATTAAAGAAAAACCTATAAAAAATACATATGACTTAAATAAAAATATTTTAATTACTGGACCAAATGCAGCTGGTAAAACAACAATAATAAAAACAACAATATTTAATATTATTATTTCACAACAAATCGGTTATGGATTTTATGATAAAGCATGTTTATGTTTATATGATTTTATACATAGTTACATAAATATACCTGATACTTCTGGTCGTGATAGTCTTTTTCAAGCGGAAGCACGAAGATGTAAAAATATTTTATCAATAATAGAAAATAATAAAAAATCAAAACATTTTTGTGTTTTTGATGAATTATATTCAGGTACAAATCCTTATGAAGCAATAGGAAGTGGAGTTTCTTTTTTAAAATATTTAAATAACTATCCAAATGTTTTTTTTATAATTACAACACATTTTATTGATTTATGTAATCGTTTAGACAATTATAAAAATATTATAAATTGTAATATGCAGGTTAATATAAATAATGAAATATTAGAATATAAATATAAATTAATTAAAGGAATTTCAAAAATAAAAGGTGGTATTAAAGTATTAACCGATTTAAAGTATCCACAAGAAATTATTAATAATACAAAAAAAATTATTGATAATATTATTATATAATTCGTTTAATCATTATTTAAAAACTATATAAAACATTTAAGAAAGAATATGTTAGATTCAAAAGAAAATATTTTTATAACAATATTATTTTTATTAATAGGATTTTTTATTATTGTAACTTTTACTTTTAATAATCGTCTTATTTTTTTAGAAAATACTATTTCAAAACAAAATAAAATTTTAGATGAATTTATTACTAATATACGAAATAATTTAGATGAAAATACAAAAGATGTTATTTCTAACAGTTTATCTGGTCCAATTAGTAAAGATGCTACTGAATTAGCAAAAATTTCAGCAGAAAATTATTTAAATGAAAATACAAATAAAATTAATGTTTCTGATAATAGTGATTCTGATAATAGTGATTCTGAGAGTGTTGATGATAGTGTTGATGATAGTAGTGATGAAAGTGATTATGATAGTGATAGTGATAATTATTCAGAAGAGGATAAAAATATTGATTTAAATATAGAAAATGTAAATATAGAAAATTCAGTAAATAATATAAAAAAAATAGAAATAGAAGAAATATTTAATACGGATAATGAAAATTCAAAAAATGAAATTAAATCAGAAACAAATAACGAAGTTGACAATTTATTAGTTCAAGAAGAAACAAATAATGAAGTTGACAATTTATTAGTTCAAGAAGAAACAAATAATGAAGTTGACAATTTATTAGTTATAAAACAAGAAGAAGAAAATGAAAACGTTAATAAAAAAAATTTATTGAAAATTCAAGGTAGTATAAAAAAAAAAAAATTGGCTGAATTAAAAAATTTAGCATTAACAAATGAATTAGGCAATAAAAATAATATTGATAACATGAAAAAAGATGAATTAATTTCACTTATTGAAAAAAATCTAAATAGATAAAATTAAAATATCTTTTAATATTAAATGAGTTGGGCAACATGCTATTCAAATTTAAATAATGTGTATTATAATTTTCCACCAATTATGCATGATGGTAGAAATTATGCTTCATGGCAACCAGGTTCAGAAATAAATAATAATTTAAGAGAGAAACACGGTATTATTAGTAATGCCCAATACAGAAAATATCTAATAGCAAATGCAGATAAAATTATTAGAAGTAATCAAATCGAATCCTTTAATGAAACAGGATTAAATATGACAATTTATGATAATAATAAAAATAATACACCATTTTTATTTAATTCTTCTATTGATAAAAGTAAACCTAAAGGATATGAAACAAGTGATTTAAAAAATATTTACTTGTCAAGACATCAATTACAAAGTAGAATGATTACTCCAGTTTTAACGCAAGAACAATTATTAAAAAAAATGTAAGTATTATAATGAGAATATTAAGTATTGATGTTGGTATAGTTAATTTAGCATTATGTTTAATTGAAATTAAAGATAATAAATATAAAATACTTTTTTGGGATACAATAAATTTATGTAATGAATCTTATATATGTAAAGAAAAGTTAAAAAAAAAAATTTGTAACAGAGAAGCAAAATATAGTAAAAATAATATTTATTATTGTAAATCATGTGCTAAGAAAAGTAATTATATTGTTCCTTCGAATATTTTTAAAAAATTAACTCAAAAAAGAACTACAATAAACGAATTAAAAAAAATAGCACATGATTATGAAATTATTTTAAAAGATAAAGCAAAAAAACAAGATATTATTGATACAATAACAGAATATTTAAAAACTAAATATTTAGACATTATTGAAAAAAAAAAGGCAAATAATATTTCACTTATAGATATAGGAATAGAATTAAGTAAAAAATTAAAAAATAATATTTTTATAAATGTAGATAAAGTTATTATTGAAAATCAAATTAGTCCTATTGCTAATCGTATGAAAACAATACAAGGTATGATTGCCCAATTTTTTATTATGAATAATATAAATAATATAGAATTTATATCAGCATCTAATAAATTAAAAAATTACATAACAAATAAAACTAGTTATAATGAACGAAAAAAAATAAGTATAAAAATTACTTTAGATATAATTACAAAAGAAAATTGCTTAATTGAATGGCAGGAACATTTTAATAAACATTCAAAAAAAGATGATTTGGCAGATAGTTTTCTTCAAGGTTTATGGTATATTAAAGAATATCATAAAATACTTTAATTTTAAATATATAATTTACATTATATATTTGCGTATTAGTAATACTTAAAATTATATACTATATATTTTAATTAATGGATACCGAAGTTATAGATATTGATTTAAAAAGTTTAGATGATTCCGTAATTAATTTAGAAAAAAACACAAACACAAATCTAAATGAAAATACTACTTCTATTGAAAAACCTTCCGTTAATTTTGGTGCAGGTATTGAACTACTGATGAATGATAAACGTAAAATTAATGATGATAAAGATAGTGAAGTAAATTTAGGAGATTTAGAAAATGAATTAAATAATTTAACAAACGATATTGAAGGTTCTGAAAAAAAACCATCTAAAACAGGTATGTTTAATACTATTTTAAATCCAAATGAAAATATTAAAATTAATAAAGAAGATAATAATGTTGAAAAAATAAATCTTGATAATGTTTCAGTAGGTAAAGAAACTGCTTCTCAAGATAATAATCAATTCAAAACTTTTAACAATATACCATTAGATCCAGATAAAACATACTCAAGTAAACCAAAACTAACATCGGAAGAAATGTTAAAAGAAAAATTTGGTATTTTACGCAAATTAGAGGCTTTGGAGAAAAAGGGTGCCAAATTATCAAAAAAATATACGATGGAATCTTCGCTGACTGAAATGCAAGGTGAATATGAAATGATTATTTCAGAAAAAGAAACAATGGCTAGTTGTAAATTTCAAGGACGTATGTTAATGGCTTGTGTTACAGGATTAGAGTTTTTGAATAATCGATTTGATCCTTTTGATGTAAAATTAGATGGTTGGGCCGAACAATTAAATGAGAATCTGGATGATTATGATGAGATTTTTGCTGAATTACATGAAAAATACAAATCTAAAGCAAAAATGGCTCCCGAATTAAAATTACTTTTCCAATTAGGCGGTTCAGCTGTTATGGTACATATGACAAATACGATGTTTAGATCATCTATACCCGGTATGGATGATATAATGAAACAAAATCCAGAATTAATGCAACAATTTACTCAAGCGGCTGTAAACACTATGGGAGATACAAATCCAGGGTTTAGTGGATTTATGAATAGTGTCATGGGCAACGATGATACCCAACCGAATGTTGCTCCTGGTCCTCCACCTAATCCTATTAAAACTCAAATACTGCGAAGCGAAAGATCTAATATTCCATCAAATCGTCCAGATATGAGTGCTGCAAGATACGAGGATGGTATAGATATTAATGATACTTATGAAAACATTAATTTAAACCAAGATGAATCAAACACACAGGTTAATCGTCCTGAAATGAATGGACCAAGCGATATATCAGACCTATTATCTGGTCTAAAAACCAAAATGATTGATATAAGTGCCCCTACACAAGAAAAAGATAGCAGCACAATAAGTATTCAAGAATTAAAAGAAATATCAAACGCAAAACAACCATCAAGAAGCAAACGTCGTCAAAAGAGCGATAAAAATGTAGTCAGTTTGGAACTTTAAAAATTATTAAATTAATATTGTTTATTAGTCGTAGAATGAATTTTGTCTTAAGTTGGAGAGCAAGTAAATATAATATTTATACCGAATTATTCATATAAAAACATTATATGAATAATAATTATGTTAATTATAAATTCTTGGTTTGGTCGCACAGGCAATAATATATTACAGCTAATAAGAGCAATCCATTATGCTATATTAAATAATCACAATATAATTATATTTGAAAATCATAATTTGTTATTATCAAATAAAATAAAATTACAAAATATCGAATATGAAAATAAATCACAAATAAATGATACTTTTTTTAACTTAAATAAATATAATATTGTAGACCCGGAACCTTATTTAATGAAAGAATATTTTCAAAAGTATATAAAACCCATATTTAAAATTAAACTTAATGAAAATAATAATATTATAGTCAATGATAAAATTGTTTATATACATTTTAGAGGTGGTGATATTTTTTCAAATAATCCACATAATGCATATGTACAACCACCGCTATCTTACTACAAAAATATTATAAATAATTATGATAATGCTATATTAGTATGTGAAGATAAGAAGAATCCTTGTATAGACGACTTATTAAAACAACAAAATATAGAATATACAAGTAATACATTAGAGAAAGATTTATCGATTTTATCTAATGTATCTAATCTAGTAATTGGATTTGGGACTTTTGGATTTTTATTGTATTTAATGAATCAAAAATTAAAAAATTTATATATTCCAGATTTTTTTGTAAACGAATTACCAAAAGGTTCGTGGGGAAATAATATTAAAGTTCATATTATAGAATTACCGAATTATATTAAAGTAGGAGAATGGAAAAACAGTAAAGAACAACTAAAATTCATGCTTGAATATTAGGTTTTATGTTTTTTTTAATAGATAAAATTTGTTCGTCATTTATATTTACAGTAGCATTTCTAAAATCTCTTTCGTTACCTTTTGTTATATTCACACATAATCGTTTATAGTTTATTTTTGCTATATTACAAAATCGTATATAATTATCTGTATTTGAATTTCCTGGATAAAGTTCTATTAATTGACTTCCCGATTTCATAAAAACCAGCCATGATAGACCTGCACCATGCACACCTATTACTATTTTACTATTCAGAAATATTTCTACTTGCTCTTTAATTGAATAATCTTCCAAATATATATATTGAATATTATCTATTTTTTTTTTAACTTCATCTATATTAGTAATCTCACGTGTTCCTCTACGTAATATAAATGTAATATTATCATTTGTTTCATTATACGATAGTTGTAAATTATTTAATATATGATGTTTAAATGATTCAAATAATGGTTCATTATTAAAATTTATAGATTCATTTGAAATATATAGTTTATTTACTTGAATGCTTTTATTTGTTGAAAATATATAATGTAATTCTTCAAAATTTTTTTCTGAAAAACCCATTCCTTCATACATTAATGTTTTATAAGTACATTCTATTAAGTTTCCCTGCCTTAGGGAACAATTTTTAAAAAAAATTGGATACATATTTGTGAGAGATAATGATTTTTTTTTCATAAATTTATAACATATAAATAGGTGATGTATTAAATGCCATATATTATTTATATGTGTAAAAGGATATAATAGTAGATGATCTAATTGTTTAATGCATTCTATATCTTTTAATTGATATATCTGTATAGGTTCATATTTTAAACCATATTCTGTAAAACAATTAATATTATTTATTTTATATGGATTCATATATAATTCATTATTTTTTGATATAAATATGTTCATTTATTTAATTATGAATTATTATTTAAATATAAGTAAAGGTATATATACATATATATATAAATATATATGTCGTTATTAAACTTATATGAATACAAAGGTACTTACTCTGGATTAGATAAGTTAGCTCTAACTAAATTATTACAAATACTTGATAATATAAATATCAAAGATAATATAAATATTTTAGAATTTGGTTCAGGACAATCTACTAAGTTTCTCGTAGATTATAAATTAAAGACTAATAAAAATATATTTATAGATAGTTATGACCATGATATAAATTATTGTTATAAAAATAATAATAATTATAATTTTTTAAATATATATATTAAACCATTAATTCAATGTAATGATTATAATTATAATAAACAACTAGAGGAAATAAAATTTAATCGTGAAAACTATTCTATTGCACCTATATTGCCATATAATCATCCAAAATTTTGGAGACAAAGAAATTGTATATACGATATAAATACAGATGAATTAAAAAATATATATGATATAATTATAGTAGATGGTCCAAATGGTAATGGAAGGAATTTATCCTATCTATTTTTTAAAGATAGGGTAAAACCAGGAACATTTATATTAATAGATGATTTTAATAGTTGTGATGATAGTTTTAATTATAATTTTATAGAAAATTTAAAAAAAATAATTAATGTAAAAGAAATATATAGGTCAGAATCTAAAAGTAATAATGCAAAAGATACGTGGGAAAATGGAGGTAATTTTATGATATTTAAAGTTATTTAATTAATATTAATATATTAATATATTAATATATATGTCCATTATTTTATTTGGAAAAGGACCATCTTTATCTAGATGTAGTAGAGATATTGTAGATAAGCATAATGATATTGGTATATGTAATTACCCTGTATTAAATAATATGTTTATATCACTTATTGAAAATAGAACAATACAATATCATTTTGCAAATTGTGGTACATTTGATGAACGATATACTAATGAAGTAAATAAATTATATAATATACAAAAAATTTACAATACCAATAAACCACCTAATAATTATAAAAACTTCCTCAAAAATTTTATCTTATTTTCAGATGAAAATATTTATGAGTTATATTATAACAAAATAAATAATACTTATGGTTTTTTACCTAGCACTGGTATTATGATGCTTAAATATATTATAGATACAAAAAAATATAATCATATTACACTTGTTGGTTATGATTTATTTGAAAAAAATAAAGATACGTATTACTATGATGTAGATAAATATAATAAAAAAATTATGTATTTAATAGAAGGTAAAGATAAAATAATTAGTAAAGATGGTAAATTTTTAATTCATAGTGGACACGATTTTAATAAAACTAAAGAATATATGGAATATTTATTTAAAAGTAATCCACATATAAGATTTGATTTAATTACAAATGTTAAATTTGATAAAATATATGAAAATGTAAATATTTTATAAATTTTTTTTAAATATTTAATATGAGTTTTAATTTTATTAATAATTAGTATAATAATTATTTTAATTTAAAGTTATACTTATATATTAGTAATAAATGGTTAAAATTATTGCTGAAATAGGAATTAATCATAGTGGTTCTATAGAGGAATGTAAAAAAATGATGATGCTTGCCAAAGTAAGTGGGTGCGATTATGCTAAAATTCAAAAAAGAAATCCTGATTTATGTGTACCAGAACAGCAAAAATCTGTTATGCGTGAAACACCATGGGGTGAAATGACTTACTTAGAATATAAATATAGAATGGAATTTAATGAAGAACAAATAAAAGAATTGTGTAATTTTGCAAAAAAAATAGATATCAAATTTTTTGCTAGTGTATGGGACTTAGATAGTGTAGCTTTAATGGCTAAATATACTAAAATTGTAAAACTCGGGAGTCCAGTTATTAATGATCTTGAATTATTGAAAGCAACGCGAGAAGCATTTGAATTTGTTATAATGAGCACGGGTATGAGCACAGAAGAAGAAATTGAAAAGGCGGTTGAAATTGCAAAACCGGATGTAATTATGCACACTAATTCAACATATCCTTGTCCGACTCAAGATTTAAATTTACGTTATATGGAACATTTACGTAGTAAATATGGTAATAATACAGAAATTGGATATAGTGGTCATGAATATGGTTTAGTAACAACATTTGCTGCTGTTGCGATGGGTGCAACTTGGGTAGAAAGGCATATTACCATGGATAGAGAGGCTTGGGGGTCCGATCAAAAAGCAAGCATTGAACCCTCTGGTTTATTTAAACTTGTTAAAGGAATTCGTGATATTGAAGGAGCTATTCAATATGAACCAGGTCCAAGAAAACAATTTGAAGGAGAAAACTTTAAAAAAGGGACTTTAAGAAAATAATTAATAAATATAATTACATTAAATCTGAAATATTATCTATATCTATATTATTATCATTATCCATAATAAATGGTAAAATTTTTTTACCACTTATTGTATTTTCATTTAATATTGATGTATTGAGTATATCAATATATCCATTATGTAAATAACATTGAGGTAAAATTTGTCTAGGTTTATTATAAGGTTCTTGAATATTATTTATTTCATTAAAAAGAGGAGTTAGTATATTATTATTTAATGTATACATTTTATATGGAGATTTATCAAATGGAATAACGCTTCTTAAACTATCAAACTTATTTCTATTTTTTATAAATATTTGTAATGCTTTATTTATATCTTCAATATTTCTTGTAGGAGACGTAGGTCTTAATTGTAAAATTATATCACAAGTATAATTTTCATTTGTTTTCAACCATTTAATACAGTGATCTATAAATTCAAAGTCAGTAGACAAATCAGCACTAATATTATTAGGACGTAAAAAAGGTACTTCTGCTCCATATTTTTTAGCTATATTAGCATACTCGTTGCTATCAGTAGATACAACTATTTTCATATTATATTTACATTTTTGTGCTTGTTCAATAGACCATACTAAAAGAGGTTTACCATTAAAATCCATAATATTTTTATTTTTTATTCCTTTTGAACCCGAACGAGCTGGAATTATACATAAGATTTCAACCATTAAAATATAATTATTTAATTATATTTAAATGATAATTTTTGTTGATATTGATGAAACTATATGTTATTATGAGGAGGAGAGGGATTATAAATTAGCTAAACCATATTATGACAGAATAGAAAAAGTAAATAAATTGTATAATGATGGAAATACAATAGTTTATTGGACAGCAAGAGGGAGTGTTACACAAGAAAATTGGTTTGAAACTACTTATAAACAATTAACAGAATGGAAATGTAAATTTCATGAATTAAGGATGGGAAAACCAGCTTATGATTTATTTATCGATGATAAAAATATTAATAGTGAGCAATATTTTACACCTTTAAAGATTTAAATATTTAAGGTTATACTTAAATACAATAGATTTTAGAATATTTATATGGATAATCACTACATATTCCAAAACAATTAATATTTTTTTCATCAATTCTTTCAGGCATTACACAAATTGATTTTTTTGTTAATTGACTGCCAGTAAAATTCCAAATTTTATTTTTTGATGTCAAAACACACTCGTCATTATCATGAAAAAAACATTCAATATCTAAACCGTTTGATAATATGTAATAAAGAGCATCAATGTTTTTACAATGACAAAATAGTTTATTTTTTATATTTAATAAAAAATCTATTTTTATTTTATAATGTGGTTTATCATGACCAAGATATAAATCATCTTTTATTTTCCATAAATCGGTTTCTACAAAATAACCTTCGTTTATTGCATTCAATATATATTCGGGTTTATTTTCTTCATTTTCATTAGGTCCATTTATATTTCCTCTATGCGCGATAAAAATCATTATATTATAACATATATTATAATATGGCTAATTATACTAAATTTATGATTGGGGGGAATAGGTTTCATAATTAAAAAAATAGTTACATAATAAATTTATCATGATTAGATTCTTTGTTTTTAAAAGTTATCCAGGTTGAATCTTCCAAGTATTTATAAATGCTTGGGACATATGGTTCAAATATGAATATTTCATTTTCATTTATTATTTTATTATTAATTTGAATCTGTCCCTTTATTAAAACGTTTATTTCTGTACAATTTTTATGATAATGGTAATCACCTGGACCTTCTCCTTTTTTTCCTGTCATAACAGCTAATTCAACTCCTGTATTTTTTAATAACGATGGTTCAAAATTACCGATTATCCATCCTCTTTTATAATTATCAAGTTTATCTGTTTTTACATTTAAGTTTTTATAATTAAGATAATCAAATAATTGTTCTGGAGTACCAACTGATAAATATTTTTCATCACTGCTTAATTCATAGTTTGTTACTTTCACATTATTTTCTATTAAAATATTGTATGATAAAGAAACATAGAATTCATTATTAGAACGAATATTTTTTTCAATTAATTTTTCACCTGATGAAACAAATAAACTTCCTTTATTCCAATAGTGAATTCCTACTAAAGCATCATTTGATATCACTTCTTTTTCGGCTAATTTAATTCCATAACCATTTTCATCTAATTTAATATAACTAAATTTATCAGTTGTTTCTTTCACAGTTACTACATTTGCTTGAATATTATTTTTAATCATATTATGAATATATTTATTTTTATCCCATTCAAAAATTTGGTCTGAATTTGTAATTATTAATGGCATATCATTATTAATAATATTTTTTGCTGCTAAACATGTTTCAACAGCACCTCTTGTTAATTTTTCAACTGAGAAAATTATACAATTTGGTTTAATTTGTTTTAAAAAATCTTCTAATAAATTACGGTGTTCTTCTAATATAACAAAAATGAATGTTGTTTCTATATTATCAAAATCAACAGATTCTATAGACCATTCAATAAATGTTTTATTATTTATAGGTATTAATGGTTTTATATTACTAAATCCATAATGTTTAAAACGACTTCCTAGTCCAGCCATGGGAATAAGAATATTCATTAGATATTATATTTAAAATATATTTGTTATATTTAAATTCTAATGCGTATAATTAAAATATAACAAATATATTAAATATATTAAATAATTATAATGTCTGAATTTATCTTTAATAAGAATATAAGATTAGATGATTATGTGATTGTAGAATATTATCTAGAATCAAAAACAACATTAGAAAAGGGTTGTTGGGAATTAGCTATAGGACAAAGTGTAGGAAATCCTAATGTTAGAAATGAATGGGAAACAGATGAGTTATTTATAAAATATTCTTGTAAAATATTACATGATAAAGAAGAATTACAAAATAAATCTGGTAAAGTAAAAATAGGATTTCCTATAGTAAATACTGACTGGGATAAGGATGGAATTTCACACTTATTGTGTCAATTAATGGGCGGACAAATGGATATAGATAATATTATAAAATGTCATCTATTAAAATTAGATTTTCCTGATTCTTTAGTAAAAAAATACTTTAAAGAACCGAAACAAGGTATTGATGGTATTAGAAAATATACAAAATGTTTTGATAAACCTCTATTAGGTGGTATTGTTAAGCCAAAAACAGGTATTCCTCCCAAAATACTTCTTAAAATGGTAGAACAAATGGTAGAAGGTGGTGTTAATTTTATTAAAGAAGATGAAATATTATCAAATCCTTCATTTTGTTCTATAGAAGAAAGAGTTCCTTTAATTATGAATTATTTAAATAATAGAGTAAAAGAAGGAAAAGACCCAGTTGTTTATTGTGTTTGTATAAATGCCGATTCACCATATTTATTAGAAAGAGTAAAACAAGTTTATGAATTAGGTGGTAATGGAATACACATAAACTTTTGGTGTGGTATGGGTTCATATTTATCTGTTAGAAAATTAACCGAAACATTTGAAAGAGAATTTTTTATTCATTTTCAAAAAAGTGGAGATAAAATATTAACTTCAAAAAGTCATGATTATCATATTGATTGGAAAGTAATCTGTCAATTAGCAGGATTATCAGGTGTAGATTTTATACATGCTGGAATGTGGGGTGGTTATATGTGTGATGATGAAGATGAATTAAAAGAAGTTTTAAATATATTACATAAACATAATGTAATTCCTGCATTAAGTTGTGGGATGCACCCAGGTATTGTAAATGCTATAGTAAAAAAATTTGGAAATGATTTTATGGCAAATTGTGGTGGTTCAATACATGGTCATCCTGGTGGCAGTTTAAGTGGAGCAAAAGCAATGAAGGATGCTATAAATAATATTGAGTCAAAAGAATATAAAGAAGCTATAGATAAATGGGGTTTGATTTCATAATAATACAAGAATAAATAATAATTTAAATATTAATATATTTAAATTATTAATATTTAAACATATTAATAATACTATTATATAATGTATATTGTTGCACTATGTGGAAAAACTTTATTAGAACATATGAAAATAAATGAATTACAAAATAATATAAATACATATATTGAACAATTTAAAAAATACAATATGATTTGTAAAGTGATAATTTTTACATGGGAAGAAAAAAACATTTATATACCATTAAAAAGTCTAAAAAATTGTGAAATAGTTTTTTACAAGGAAAAAGATATGAATTATGTTATTAATAATATTAGCGATATTAAACATAAAAATCCTAGCTCACCGCGTAAAAAAGAAATTTTAATTAATAATTTACATAAAGATAGTATACAAATGAATTTACAATTAGGAGGTTCGTTTATAAACATATTTCATATGTGGTGCTTAAAAAAATATTGTATAAATTATTTAAAAAAATATGAAAATGCATATGTATTTTTAATAAGGTTAGATACTATTGTTGATTTTGGGGATATTAATAATTGGATTAATGATAGCTATAATGCAAACTTCCAACATTTAACTAGAGGAAAACCCAGAAATTGGGAATATAAACCTGTATCTGACCATGTATGCGGGGCTTACTATAAAACGCTCAAATTAATATATGATATTTCAGAAAAAGAATTATCACAAAGTATGAGTGAAGTTTATTCTGCAGAAAATTTATTATTTTATCACCTAAATAAAAACAAAATAAACATTATAAAACATAAATTAGATTTATCAAAATCATATATTATTAGTCATCATAATCATCCCAGAATATAGAAAATATATATTTATATAATAAAATGAATATATAAATATAAAAATATTATATAAATTATATGAGTGAAATAAATATTGATACAATTGTTTCTAATATAAAAAAAAATGGTTATTTTATAATTAAAAATTATTATTCCATAGAACAATGTAATAATATTTTAAATGACATAAAAAATATTTCTCAAAATAGTATTAACTATGGGCAAGGAAAAGATATAAGAATTACAAATTTTGAAAAATATTCTACAGGTGCAAAAAATTTTTTAAATGATACATTTTTATTACAAATAGGTAATAATGTATTAGAACGTAAAGTGGATAAAGTTAGAAAAAGATGTCAATTAGGAATTTTAAAATATAATCAAGGAAATGAGTCTAGTGGAGGAGGGTGGCACGTTGATAATCATAAACCACAATTTAAAGCTTTACTTTATTTAACAAATGTTAATTTAAATAATGGTCCATTTGCTATAATTAGTCCTCCAATCACAAGTAAAGATTATAACCCAATTTCAAAAGAAAAAAATACTAGATTTTCTGATAAAATAGAAGAAGACTATAAAGATAATATACAATATTTAACTGGAAATATGGGAGATGTTATATTAGTAAATACTCAGAACATTCATAGAGGAACAATTATAAAAGAAGGAAAAAGAATATCTTTAACAAATTATTATTATAATAATTAATCCTAAAAATATGATGTTATTTTCAATACTTTATAAATTGTAATATATGTTCATGTAAATAATTATCATATATTATATTATCATCCAACTTGTTGTCTATAAATTGTAATATATGTTCATGTAAATAATTATCATATATTATATTATCATCCAACTTGTTGTCTAGCTGACCACCTACAAAATTACTTGATATAGTATTTTTTGAAACATAAATACTCAATTTACATATATTACATAAACCAAATTTTTGAGACCATGAATCATTTTTGTTGGAATGTATTTCAAACACATTTGATAAAAATAATTGATATGTTATTCCTGCACCAAAAACATAAATAAACTTTTTACACTTTGACAATAAATCTATAGTTTCTTTAAAAGTGTATTTTGATAAATTATCAATAACTTTTATATTATTTTTTTCTAAATTTTCAACATCAATATTTAATAATTTTTTTCTATTTAAATCTTGTCTTCCATATAATATATTTAAATGTCTATCTTCAGTAATATTATTATAATTAAAACATTTTTCTTTTATTTCATTTAATAAAATTTTATAATTATTAATTAATTTTAAATCTCTTTTTCTGTGTTCAGGAGTTAATATGATATTTTTTCCAAAATATAAATATTTATCATCAATTTTTTCTACATATTCATTACCTAAAGATGAAATAATAAAATCAAAATAAAAACTATTATTTAAATATACTAATACTTTTCGTTTTTTTTCACGCCAAATTGAATAAAATAAAAAAAAATGATCATGAAAAAAATGTCCAATATTATCATATTGAACAATAAATATATAAGTATCTTCGTTTAATTCATATTGAATTAAATTAGATTCATTAATTGAAGATACAAATTTATATTGTCTATTATCAACATAATTATTTTTATTTGTAATTATTTCATTTTTATGTATTTTAGTAATATCCATTGTAATATTATCATTAATTAGTTTTTAAATACTTAAATACTTTTTCACAAACATCAATTCCATAAGGATTTTCAATTACATCAATTAATTCTTTATCGAAAAAATCAATATTATCTACTATATTAGTATCAATTAATTTTCCTAATCCACATTCTATTGTTTCTGGACGTTCTGTTGTATCTCTACATACTAATACTCGTTTATTAGCACATACAGCTTCTTCTTGTAATCCACCACTATCTGTTATAATTCCTTTACTATTAGATATTAAATGGACCATATTTTCATAATTTTGAGGTTCTAATAATATGATATTATCTTCATTCAATATTGTTTTACTATCCGGTAATGATGGATGAGTTATATATACAAATTTATTTTTATTAGATAACTCATTCAATTGATTCCACATAATATTCATTTTTTCTCCTCTGTTTTCACGTCTATGAAGTGTTACTACAATATATTCCTTATTAATAATATTTTCTATTTTTTCACTCGGTTTTGTATTTTCAAATATATATTTATAAATATCTACAATTGTATTTCCAACTAAATGAACGTTATTTGTAATTCCTTCCTTTTCAAGATTATTTATCGACATATTTGTAGGACATAAATGGACACTTGCTATTTGAGATATTAAACGTCGGTTTATTTCTTCGGGAAAAGGACTATATTTATTGTTTGTTCGTAATCCTGCTTCTAAATGTATTACTGGTATTTGAAAGTGAAATGAACTTAATGCGAGTGAATATGCAGTAGTTGTATCGCCTTGAACTATTATATTAGAAAATACATTTTCTTTGAGTAAATTGTTTGATTGTAATAAAATTTTACTGGATAATTCATTTAATGATTGTCCATGTGTCATAATATTTGTAAATATATAATCAGGATTATCAATATACTTATAAAAATCTTTAATTAGATCTTCATGTTGTCCAGTAAAAAGTGTTTTAAATTGAATATTTCGTTCTTTAAATTTTATTATTAATGGTATTAATTTTATTAATTCTGGTCGCGTTCCATAACATATTAAATACATTAATATGTTATGATAATTAGATTTTATATATTAATTAGTTTTTATCTATAAATTTATAATTATATTTTGATACAAAATAATCTTCTACTTTTTTTCTTAATTTTTTAGGTGTTATTTTAAATGAGCTATGATTATCATCTGCTAACTTGTTATATGCTATATCACACATATCTTCGTTTTTAATTTGCTTTCCACAATATGAATCAATATTATTTAATAATTTATTTGAAAAGCATAGATGCATATCTTCACCAGTATCATAAGTAAAAGGTTTAATTGATAGCATTGTCCGTATAAATTCTTGTTTAACGCACCATAAATGGCCTACAAAATCTACCTTTAACGCTTTATTTCTAATACCAAGTTCCTGTGGATATTTTAGGTCTTTAAAGTTATTATTAAATGCTATTCTACCATTACCACCTATAATAGCATTATATTCTTTACATTGCTGTAAATAATTATTAAAACAGTTTCTACCAGGTATTATATCATCATCCATTATAATACAATATTCCACATCAAAATTAAGACAATATGTAAATCTTCCAAAAAATTTTGTATTATAACTATTTTTAACGTGTATGAAATTATATTTTTCTTTCAAATGATCAATACACACGTGTTGTTCGTTCTGAAAAACAACTATAATATCTGGTTTTACTGTTTGGTTATGTACTGAATTTAATTGACTTTCTAAATTATTTCTTTTATATTGTGTTAATATTACTAATAATTTATTGTTGCCTTCAATTAAATTAATAGACATTAATACAATATTATATTTACTGTTTAAGTTTTTCTTAAAATTCATATAAAATTTTATTAATCATATTAGTAGAGCTTTGTTTACTATAAACGTTTCGTTGATACCATTCATAACACGCATTAGACATTAAATTCCAATCAGATTCTCTTATTACTTTTAGTTTTTCTACAATTTCTTCTTCATCTTTTACTGTTATGTAATGTTTGTTTTCAACCAATGGTTCCATATAAGATTCTACAGTAACTTCGGGTGTTACTATTGGAACTGTTCCGAATGCCATTAATTCTACTTCACGATGACATTTGCTACCATAACCGCGTAAACACAAACCATAACGCGAATTGCGTAATTTCATCAAATACTCTTCGTGAGTGAATTTATGTTTATTACCAGAAGTGCAATGATATTCTGTTAATACTGAACTCCAATCAATTTGTGTATTTCTGTATTTTTCTTGCTGACTATTTTCATAATTTCCTATGAATATGCTTTCAATCGTTCTATCTTTATAAGAAAGAAGACCTTTGTATGTTAATATATTTTCAAGTATTGCTGGTCTTCTTGGCCAAAAAATCCATGGACTAACATTTAAATTATTTTGTTTTATTAGTTTTCCTTCTTTATTAATATCACCATTACCAAGTAGAATTAAACTTGATGACATTAGTTCATTATTGAACCATAAATGTGTTGGACGATCATATAATAAAATATCATTACCTAACCAACAATGTCCGCTGTCTGTTAAATGTATATCAACATCACTATTATTTTGTTTCATTAATGATGCTAATTCTCGAAAACTATCGTTGTTATGGTTCCATATACCATTGCGGGGTTGTTTGGGTATTTTAATAATCCATTTATTATTAATTATTCGGTCAATTACTAATAATTCTTTGTATCGTTTTAAAGTTTTCAATGCATTAATAAAAATAGAATTTGCTTCAACAAATCTTTTATCGTGAAAATGTGTGTGTAAAAATATAAGAGGTTTGTTATTTATATTTATTTCATTGTTTGCAATTGTTATTTGGGATTTAGTTTTACTAGGATTATCTGATAGGATTATTCTCCATGGCATATAATTTACTTCTTCTCCAAATTCTTGTGTATCATATTTCTTCACTAAATCTTCAATTGAAGCTTGGTCATGATATCGTGATGTTTTCGTAAATTCAATCCAATCATTTGGAACATTTTTATTTTTAGTCCATAAACAACCTCCGTTATAATAACCAACTTTATCAGTATTTGATTTTTTTATATAATGTGGAGAGACCCCTAACTCTTTTGATTTGTCAATAACATTTATAGGATAAAAAAAAATGATGTCACTATCTAAAAACATTGTATCTGTTTCATTTTCAAGAGCATATTTAATTACATTTGCTTTTTGCATTTGGAACTCATCCCATATACCTTCGTTTACCATAATATTTCTATTTTTATTGCTATATTTATCTAACGTTATACTCAAAAACAATTGTAATCTCAATTGTGGTTTAATTATATCTAAACTATTTTTGGTTTCAGTGTCAATTAATCCATATACCTTACTATTTTTATGATGTATTGACATTGATAATAACATACCTATTAATTCGTGACTACAATTATATGTTGAAATAAAACAAAAACTACTCGGTAATGACATTTAAACAATAATAACAATTATTTTTTAAATATTATTATATTAATGTCAATAAAAATCCAGCATTGGTTTTATCAAAGTTATTCAATTTCATATATGGAATTAAATGTTTCCATAATTTAACAACATAAGGTTTATTTTTTTCAATATTTTTTTTATAATTATCGTCTATTAATAACATCTTTCCTATATTATTGATTTCTCCAGCTAATCCATGAGAAGAATAGTATTCATCAGCGTTTATTTTTACCATATTATTAAATTCATTTTTACATTCACTATTATTATTTATTATTTCGGTTAATAATTCTTCCAACCAAAAATATTTATGAGCACAAGTATTAATATTCCAATAGGTATCAACCTTTTCTTTTAATTTATTAATTATATATGAATTATTATCAGCAATTATAAAACTATATAAACAATGTGATAGTTCGCTGCCACCGTTAGGTCTATAATACATAAAACATTTTTCTTTTGATAAGGTTTCTTCATATAAAGGACCTATTGGTTTTAAACATAAGAATGTAGCATCTGCCCATATACCTCCGTATTTTTTTAATATTGAAACACGAATTATATCTGATAATGCTTGAGCTGTTATTTGTTTATTATTATTATAAATATAATTAATATTCAAATCGTAGTCTTTTAAATTATTATAGTCTAATTTAATAATATTCCAATCACTATTGTGTTTAATCCAAGAACTTAAAACTTTTTTTTGTAATATAGGAGCATTATCCCAACCTTGTAACCATAATAAATAAATATTTTTCTCAAACATTATAATATTCTCTCAAATGTAATATTTAAATCTTTATTTTCTAGAATTTTATAATTATTTTCTTGTAATCTGTTAACTAATTTTTGTGTTAGTTTATTTGGATCTTTTCTTTTTAGTAATAAATCAAATTCTATACATAAATATTTTGGATATATTTTGTCATCTAACATCTGGTTCAACACATCTATTTCAGAACCTTCTATATCTAATTTTAACAAATCTATTTTAGTATGATTTAAATCGTTCATAATATTTTTAATTGAATCTACTTCAACTTCATCATAATCATTGCCAAACATATTATCGACAAGACTTTGTGAAACATATTGAGGATTTGTTTGTTTATAGAATTTTAAAACGGATTTTTCTCTATACAATCCTTTATTAATATACATAAATTTACCGAAATCAGGATTTAAATTTTGTATATTATTTAAATAATCAGGTTGAATATCTCCTGAAAATGTATTTTTTTTTGTAGCGTAATACGTTTTAACTTCTTCAAAATGTTTTAATGCTCTCTTCGTTGGATCTATTAAAATAATATTACTTTTATATTTATTGTTTATTTTTAAATCAAAAGATATATCTTCGCCTACACCACCAGAATATATTATACTGTTTTCATCTAACTTGCAATTTATAGGTATGCTCCAACCACCATAATTGGTTCCTAATGTTTCCATTAAATTATTTTCTTCTATATATTTTTCTAATATTTTTTTATGATAATTAGCGAGTTGCTGTGTTTCATTGCGTAATTTTATTGTATTATTTTGAAAAATTAATCGATTCCCATTTCCTGTAAAATTGGGTATATTGTGTATATCATATCTCGGTTGTCCTCCATTATTAATACATAAATGATTTTGTAATGGATATAAATATTTTGGATAATAAACCATATTATACCAATCGTCGCAACACCAATTTTTTATTTCTTTTGGAAAAAAAAATCCAAATATTTCCATATGTTTTCGTGATACGAAAGCTTGTGTTAAAATTCTGTTATTATTATTTATTGGTCCTGCTAATCCCACATTTTTATTTTCTTTTAATTTCTCTATACAAGCATTAATCCAACCATTAGTTTTAAATTCCATATCATCCCCACATTGATAAAAATAATCACAATTATTATTATACGCATGTTTAAATAATATATTCCACATTAATGTTACGTGTCCTTTTTCTATATTTTCCATCGTAATAAAAATAATTTCTACAAAAGGAAATACTTTTGAAAATTTTAATATTACTTCTTGTTCCTCTAAATTATCAAATATACGATCGTTCTTGTCAATACCTATATAAACTACGTATTTGTGTTCTTTATTTAAAGTAAGTAAAAATGTTTTCAAAGTCATATTATAAAGATAACTATCTTTAATGCTTTTCCATTCATCGCGTTGTTTACTTGTAGCCAAAACCAATAATGATATTTTAAATTCTTCATTAGACATAATATATAAAGTGTTTAATAATTTATATATTATTTATTATTTAATATCTTATATAAAATTTAATTTTTATTAATTTTCTTTATTAAAATCCGGCATTAATCCTTCCGTTTTCATAGAACGAATAAGGCGAGTCATACCAATACCACCGCCAGAACGTTTGAAAAAATCAAATTTGAAGAAATCATCCATTTCTTTAGTTGTGCGCTCCTCACCAAAAAGATCATAAAGTTTCTTTTTGTATCCACCCTCGCTAATAGTTTCAAAACGTTCGCGCATTACTACAGGATCGGTTTCACGTTCTGCCGAACCAAATGTTTCCTGACCACTAAGAATGACATCAACCTTTTTGGCAATATCCTGTTTGGGTTCATCGTATCTTTTCATATTCCAGAAAGGACTAGTATATTCAGGGAAATCAGTTAAGAAAAATGTAGGCGACACATCTTTAGCAAGAGCAGTCTCCTGTTCGTGCTCTAATTCTCTAACACCATACTTCTCACTAATTTCAGCATATGTACCAGATTTGAAACCTGCCTCATCATATCCAAGATGTCTAAGTAAATCTTTCTCCATCGCTACTAACTCATCCATACCACCATGTTGTTCAAATTCAAATAGAGGGAAAATTAAATCGTGTCTCCCTTCTACCGGTGTTTGTTCTTGACGATAACTTGTTGATAAACAGAAAAATCCTTTTGCTGAAGGATTTTTCAAAAGTTCATATTCCAACCACATTTGCCCTGTCTGTGGAAGAGGCCACACCTTACCAGCGTAATCAAATTTAGCTACTGTAAAAGGATCTTCACAAGCAGCCAAAATACTAAGACGATTCTGAGGGTGTGCTTCTAAAAATCCACGTCCTTTAAAAAATTCACGCAATTTAGTAACAACAAAATCAAATTCCTTACTATCAACAATAAGCGACGAATCATACACTGACTCAGTTGCTTTTTTGTATGCCAATGTCTTATCATCTAGTTCTTTTTTTTCAGTATTTAAATTTTGTAAATCATTTACATTTTTTACATCATTATGCGACGTTTCTAAAACTTTTTTATCTTCATCATTGTTTAACGTGTTTGAAGTATTTTGAGTTTGAGGACTCATTATATAAACAATATAATATTATCTAAATTGTTTAATTATAATTATTATTCCAAGATTCTAAAATATTTAATATAAATAAAATAAATATCATTAATACTATAATAATAAAGGTCTTAGAAATACAAATAATAATTTTATTATTATTCATTTTTCTTGTTAATTCATAACATTGTTGATTGCATGTTAATATAGGTTTCGCCTTACTAGAACATATTAAACAATTTATTTCTTCAATAGGACGATTTTTTAACCATTTATCGAAACAACTTTTATGAATTTTATATTTACAATTACACTCCGAGTTTATTAATTTTGAATGTGAAATAGAATATTCTTTATTATTTATACAATTTTCTAAACAGATTACACAATTATTATCTCTATTAATTGGTATATATACTTCTTTATCAACATCAAATTGCATTATTATATTAGATAAGATATATTATATATTTAATATTTTAAATAATATTTAATATTTTAAATAATATTTTTTATAACTTCATGAATATTATTAACATATTCGCATGGAATATTATTAAAATCTATTATTATTCTATTTCTCTCATATATTTCTTTTGCATTTGGTGTTGTTTCTAATTTTTTATTAAATAATATGGGGTCATTATAATATTTTTCTGCTGTTTTAATACCACATTTTGAAAATACAGAAGGTATATTATCACTTTTATCCCCAGAAACTATTTTACAAAATAAATCTTTTTTTGCATCATTAAAACTTACTTTACTATCAGTTAATTTATTATATTTAAGATTTATTAATGTAATATTTTCACATGCTAATTGTAAATAATCCATATCACTAGTAATAATCCATATTTTAGCATCTGGATATTTTGATAAAATATATTTTGATGTTATTGCAAGAATATCATCTGCTTCTAGATTATTTTCTTCAAAAATTTTTTTACACCCAGCTTTTGTAAATAAATTATTGTCATAAGCAATATCAAATAAAGTTTTCATATAATTAGTCTTTGCTCTACCTCCTTTATAATTTTCTATTTTTGTATTTCTCCATATATTTTTTTTAGGACAATCTTTTCCAACAAAAATATTAGCATCTTTTATTTTTAATTTATTTTTTATTTCATTAATTTTACTAATAAACGTATCTTTATATTTTTCTATAAATCTTTCATTCTCATAAGGAATATCTGTTTCATTATCATATTTTGCTAATTTCCACCAATTACATAAAGCGTGATAACGATAAAATATGTAATAACTAGCATCTATCAATATGTAATTCATAATTATATTAATGATATAAATAAATTATTATTCAATTTATAATTTTATTCGTTGTAATTATTAGATATTTTATAATACTTAATAATATAATGAGTAATTGTAATATTTCCTGTGATATATCACACGATATTGTATGTGATTTATTAGGTTTAACAATGTTAATATATGATTATAACAAAAAATTTATTTTAGATAAAAATGAAACTATTGAAGAATTTTTAGATTCATTTCAAAAAAATAATGAATTATTAGAAGAATTAACAGATGCAAGAAAAAATGTTATATTAGACTTATCTGACACATCTTCTAAAGGAAAAGTAGAAGAATTTATAAGTGATATCGACACGGATTTACAAGTAGGAATAACAACAAGTGAAAAAAATAAAAGAATTTCTATTATTTTTAGAGGAAGTGAATCAAAAAAAGACTGGATGCATGATTTAAATATAATAAAATATGAATTAGAAAAAAATGTATATGTTCATAGCGGATTTTTTAATCAATTACATAAAAATAATGTATTTGAAAAAATTTTAAATAAAACTAAAGAGTTAATAGAAAATAATCCGGAATATTCAATTTATATAACTGGTCATTCTTTAGGAGCAGCATTATCAACCTTATGTGGATATCAATTAAGTAATGAAATAACAGACAAAATTACTGTAGTTAACTTTGCTTCTCCACGTATTGGAAATATGAATTTTAAAAATAAATGTAATAATAAAGATAATTTGTGTATTTATAGAATTACGAATGACAGAGATATTGTAACAGCAACACCGATGATTAATTTTAAACATGTTGGAACAAATATACGTATAACAGAAAATAAAATAGATTTATATAAAAATAATTCATATCCTTGGTGGTATTATTCATTATGGTATTGTTGGCGTATTAGTGATCATAATGTTGATTTATATTATGAACGATTAGTAAAACATAAATGGAATTAATTATGTGATAATAAATTCATTTCTGAAAACATACTTTTACTTACTATTTTTAAATTTTCCATATATGATATTTTATTATTTAAATTACTACCTACACTATCACCTATAACTTGAGATATTTGAATTCTACAAAAGGTTGTTGATAGTCGTAAATTATAATCATATAAAATAGAGTTAACATAATACATATCTTTTGGAGTAATATTTTTATTTTTATTAAATATATTATTTATTGCAATACCAAGTTTTTCTCTCAATATATTATTATCAAACACAGATAAATTATTAACTATTTCTTTCGGCTCTGTAAAATCATCTAAAATATTATTGCCTAATAATTTATTATCGTTTTCACTTGAAAATATTAGAAAAAATTTATAAAATGCATTTTGTTCTTCTTTACTTAAAATATCCATTACACCAAAATCTAAAATACCCAGTTTTAATTTGTCATTATCGTTAATAAATAATATATTACCTGAATGTAAGTCAGAATGAACAAATCTATCGTACAACAAACACTTTATTCCAAATTTAGCTAATAAAATAGCATAATTATCTTTATCTTTATTGCATATATCTGTTATTTTATTACCCTCTAAATAATTCATTACAATAATATTATCATTTGTTTCTGTATATTTTTCGAATGGTGTAGGCACTATAATATAATCAATATTTTTAAAATTTTCAATCATTTTGTGCATATTTTTAATTTCATTTTTAAAATCGGTTTGTAATAATAAATTATTTTTATTTTCATTAAAGGATATATCTAAATTTAATTTTTTTATATAAGGTAAATATTTAATAATATCGATTAAAAATTTAATTTCATTTAAAGCATTATTTAATTTATTTTTTATATTTTTTTTCATAACCTTAACAATAATTTTTTTATCATCTAATTCACCTACATAAATTAGTGCGATCATTCCCGATTTATATGGTTCTGGTAAGTTTGTTTTATTATTTATATTTTCAATTATTAATTTATTATTAGAAACGTTATTTATTGTTTCTAAAAAGGTGATATCTACATCATCATTAGTATATGGAACGTTATCAGTATATTTACTTAAAAAATTAATTTGTTCTTCATCCAATAAATTTACATTAGTACATAATGATTGAAATATTTTAACATAAAATATATTTAAATCTCCTAGTTTCTTTACACTATATTTAAATGTATCAAATTTATTAAATCTAAAAAATAATAAAATTAAATATTCAAAAAAAATTAAATAGCTTTTTATAACAAATAACATTGCATTCACAAATTCTTTATTCATCATTACTAATATTGAGCAAGTTTTCTATAAATACTTTTAAGTTTAAAAATATTTTTTTCATTAATAAAGCAAACATATTTTCCATATATATTGGCATGTCTTCATCAAAAATTATATTAAATTCATATTTTAAATTTATTTTATGTAAATTTTTTACATTAATATCTAAAAATGAAATTGTAGGTTTTAACTGCTCGCATTTTTCAAGTTTATAATTGTAATCTTTAGAAATACCTATTATATTAAAATTAGAATTTTTTTCTATTATTTCAGTTTCTAAAAACATATATTTTTTTGAAATACCCATTTCTTTACAAATATGTTTAAAAATAATTAATATATCTTTTTTATTTTTTGTATTAGTATCAAAAATTTCTATTTTTTCAATAACATCTTTATTTAATTCTGCCATCAAATCATATATTTTAAAACTAATTATATTTTTAAGATTTAAATTATTATTAGATACATTTAACTCGAGAATAAAATTTTTATTTATATTATTTTTTTTTAATAGAATATTTTCTTTATTACAAATTATATTACAATCCATCTTTATAAATTAATTATAATAATAGAATTAATATTAAACGAAATAATAAAAGTATATTTAAAACATATTTAAAAGAATACTACATATTAATATTAATGATGAACTATATCAAGAGCATTATAATGTTAGGAATGAGTGTAAATGTTTTCGCTTATCAATCAACAAAACCAGTAATTGATAAAATTGGCGTAACTCCTCCTTTTAATAAAAAATTTGATCCATTGGAATTATCTGAAAATATTAATGATATTGAATATGCACGTCTACGTGAATCAGAACTTAAGCATGGAAGATGGGCTATGATTTCTAGTGTTTCAATTCCACTTCTTGAAACACAAAATCATGTTCCTGCTATTCATTCATTTGATAAATTAGATAATCCAACACAATTAACAATTGCTGGTATTATTTTAATGGGCGAATTTGCAACAATGTTAAAAGGATATGAAAATCCTTTTGTCAAGGGTTCTCCATATGCATTTAAATTGAAGGATGATTATCAACCAGGTGATATGGGTTTTAATATTTATAATTTTACAAATAAAAATTTTATTGATTTGAGTAATAAAGAATTAAATAATGGCCGTCTTGCTATGATTTCAGCAATTGGTATGATTGTTCAAGAATTAGTTACAAATAAACCACTATTTTAATATTTTAAAATTGATATATTATTTAATTTAAAATTTAAATAATATAATGATTATTTATAAAATAGATAATTTACACCATGGTAAAATAATTAACAGGCCATCAAAAATATGTAAAACACCTTATGTAGCAGATGTCATTGTTAATGATAAAGAATATTTAGCACATACAAGTGCGCTTGGATGTTGTGGAATGGTTGATAAAGATAAAAATGTTATTATGACAGAAGTAAATAATAAAAAAAATAAATGTAAATATAAAGTATTATTAGCATATAATAATTCTATTATTGTTGGAGTTGATCCAAAAATGGCTGAAAATTTAGTTGAAATATGTTTAAAAAAAAATTTATTATCATCATTAAAAAATTGCTATTTTATTAAAGAAAAAAAAATATTAAATTCGAGATTTGATTATGTTGGTTTAGACGAAAATAAAAAACTTTTTATTATGGAAGTTAAAAATGTTCCCCTTGCTGATTATGTGGATTGTTATGATAAAGATAAGAAAAATATGAATTTTGAAAATAAAGATATTAATAGCAAAATAGCTTATTTTCCTGATGGATATAGAAAAAAACAAAAAGATACAGTAAGTCCACGAGCATTAAAACATATAACAGAATTAACAAAAATTAAAAAAAAAAATAAACATATTGTTAGAACTATTATGTGTTATGTAATACAAAGAAAAGATGTTTCTAGTTTTCAAGCTTCTAATGTAGATCCAATATATAAAACCGCTTTTAATAATGCTATTATAAATGATGTAGAAATAATTACACTTCAAATAAGTTGGAATAAAGATGGTACAGCTGAATTTATACGTGACAATTTACTTATTAACAAATAAATATTCATTACTGATTTAATTATTAATTATTTTTTTATTAATTAAAGCAATAATTATTTCTGCAAATAATGAAAAAATAAAGTGAATCAAAATATTTAAATATTTATTTGATACTGGCACATTTAAAAAAAATTTATTAAATAATTTTTCATTTGAAATAACCACTAATTTCATAACTATTATATCTATGCATAACTTCTTTATTATTTTTTATTTTTAACATTTAATAAATGTTTGTTTTGTAGATTTATATTTTCAATAGAGTGATATTTATGATTGTAAAATGAACCATTTGGTCCACATGGAATAAAAAAATTATCTTTAATGCGTATCCATCCATCAGCTGTTTCTTTTTTCCATTCATAACCATAATTATCTACAATTATTTCATTTGATTTAACCGGACGAAATATGTCTACAGATGAAATATTATTTTTTAAATCTTTACAAGGATTATTAAAATTATTACTCATTATTATATTATTATTGAATATATCTTTACACTATATTTATATAAGAATATTTACTAATAATATATGGAACTTGTTAAGTTAGCACCTAATTTAATAGCAATATTTATTTTTGTATTAATTATTTCTGGAAATTATTTAGGTGAATTATTTCCTTGCAAAGTTCAACAAATATTTAAAAATAATATGTATGTAAAACATACATTAGGATTTTTAACATTATTATTTTTTGTAACATTAACAATTCCTGAAGTAAAACAACAAGATAATTTTATTAGTTTCACAATACTTATATATATATGGTTTATATTAATGACAAAATGTTATTATACAATATGGTTTTTAGTTTTTGGAATGATAGGAATATTATATCTATTACAAATTTATAAAAATGAAAAAAATGAAAAGGTTGAAATAATTAATAATATAGAAAAAACATTAATTATTACTTCTTTTATAATGACTATAATAGGATTTCTTATATATATGAGTATTAAAAAAAGAGAATATAAAGATAAATTTAGATATTTAAATTTTATATTTGGTCCTCCAGATTGTAAAGATAGATATTCAAAATTTCCTGGATATTTAATACTACTTAAAAACGCTTTTAATTAATTATTTTCACTTCTTATAACTATTCCTGCAATAGTTAATATAGCAAATGTTTCATTTTCCTGTTTTTCTTTTAAATATTTGTTGTATTTATAATTGAATTTAAGTTAATTAATTAATTAAATTCAATTATTATATTTTTAATAAATAAATTAAAGATAATATTGACTATTATATTAATTATGTATAGACTAATACCCTTACGTATGTTGAGAAGAACTAGTGGTGTTATCTTTGACGAAATGGTTCCATCGGATATACCAAAAATTGATGGTATTGATAAGGTTATTCATGCACCAAATAGTATTTCACCAGGACCTGTTGAAGATTCACTTCCTCCTTGTCAAAGACCGTGGTATATGCATCCAGGCCAAGACGATAATCTTTTAGTATTACAAGGAACAAGATATATTGATATTTATTGTCCAAAAAGAAAAGAAAAAGCATCATTCATTGTATCTCCTGATAAAATTTATAAAAATGATAAATTATATTATGATGGTTCTGCTATGATTGTTTGGCCAGCTGGTATATTTCATAGAATTATTAGTGGTGATGAAGGAAGTATTAGTGTTAATTTTTCTACAAGAACAAGTAAATTTAATATTGAAGACAATTTTAATATTTACTATCTTAATACATATTCAGGTGAATACAATGTAATTAAAGATGGTTCTGATGATCAACCTGATATTACTTATAAATATCCTAATGACCAGCTAAAATCACTTTTTAAAGAAGTTGATTAATAAGTAAATTTAAAAATAGAAAAATAATTATTAAATATATAAATGTCAAAAAAACATATTATTGATGCTATGAAATATTTATATAATAAAAATTATATTTCAATAAGAGATGGTAATATTAGTTATAAACCAAAAAATGAAAAATATTTTTATATATCTGCAGGTGGTGTTAAAAAAAATGAAATGAACGAACAACAAGTAATTAAGATTTTATTTAATAATAACGGAGATCTTGATTATTATAAAAAATATAAATATTTACCATCAAAAGAAATTTTTATGCATTCAATTTTACAAACAGATAATTATTATTTTGATAAAAATATTTTTATAGTTCACGCACATCCACAAAACATTATTTCATATATGGGAATAGAAAAAAGCAAAGAATTAGATACAATAAAAAATATATTTCCAGAATTAAATGTTGGTAATATAGGAAAAAATGTTAAATATCAAGAAGCAGGTTCTATTGAATTAGCAAATGAATGTTATAATAAATTAAAATACAATGATATTATAGGTTTAGAACGTCATGGAACATTATCTATCGGTGAAGATATAGATATTATACATGAAAATATAGAAACGTTAGATTATTATATTAATATTATAAAAAAATAATTTGTTGAAAACAATTAGATGTCCTTCTTTTCGATTAGCTATTATAATATAATACTATTATTTATTATATATCTTTGTAAATTTAAAATTGTGAATTTACTAAAAAACTATTTAAAATACCTTGTTGCATATATTTTTTTTGTTCATCTGCTTTACGTAATGTTTCAAGTGCTTTTTCTTCTTCTTCTGGAGAAATTATATTATCATTATTACTATCTATAAATTCGGCTATTTTTTTTAATTTATTAGGAATAACACAAAATTTGCTATTTTCATTAAATACGTAATCAGATAATATTATAAAAGCAGCAGTCATTAATATAGAAGTGATAACATCTCTTGAACCAATAAAAACGGTAGAGAATATTAAAATTTCACGTCCTAAACCACGCCTTAAAGCTTGTTCTTGTGTTTTTGTAAATCCTAATTCAATATAACGTGAACCTACATTTAACATTAACATCATTAAACCTAACATATATTTACTACTATTCAATGCTGTTAATGAATTTGTAAAATTTATATTTTTTTTAAATATCATTAATTAATAGTGAGAAAATTATAATTTGCTTTGTCTTATGAATCGCCTTATTTTATATTTTATTTCATCTATTTTATCTTTTAAAAAATGATTAATTTTTACCTTACTTGTTCTAGTGAATTTTTTACATTTTTTATAGATTTTTAAATTTTGTATAAAAGGTTCTTTATTACAGTTAATTAAATTTAGTAAAAGTATTATTAAAAATATTATTAATAGATAATTCATAATTATATATTAATATTAGAAATTAGTACAAACAATCATTAGAATTCTTTGATCTTAATTTTTCATCCATATATAATCTTTCATAACCACCTGTAACTCCAAAATTTTTCATAAGAGTAAAGTTTTCTGTTGATTCATCAGTATCCGCTTCTGCTTCTGCTTCTGCTTCAACATTAGTATCAGTTTCAGCTTCTGCTTCTGCTTCTACTTCAGCATCGTCTCCTACTTCAGCATCGTCTCCTACTTCACCATCGTCTCCTACTTCAACATCTTTTTCTTCACCTTCATCTACGTGAGCGTGTGAATGTGTGTAAGTATGTTTATGTTCATGTGTATGATTATTTTCATCTGAACCAGCATCATTTTCTGACGATGTCATATTATCAGTCTCATCTAAACCTTCAATTACACCCATCTCAGTAATAAATATTATAACTATTGCTGCTGAAATACCATACCATTTATTTTTAAGTGTTGTTAATATAAGTAATACTAACATTAATAATCTACCTAAAAAACTAGAATTTAACATTACTAAAAAAGTTGGTCTAAAGTAAATAATTAATAATACAATTGGTATTATGAGTAATTCCATTTTTTTTTTCATATAAATTAACAATAGAGAATATTTAAGAATATTTATAAAATAAAAATATCTCATTTTCATATAGATATGAGTAGTTCTTTAGCATACTCTGATTTTAATAATAATCATTTTTCTATTATAGAAAAAAAAAAAGCTAAAAATAAAACAATTAAAAAAGAAAATATAAAATCTGACCTATCAGCAATTATTAATAAAATTCATAATAATAATGATGATAATAGTGATTTGGCAGATTTCAAACCACCCTCAATTCCTAAATCAGAAACAACAGAAGATGTAGAAGATATAAATTTAAAAAATGTAAATGTATCTGAAGAGGATAATTCTATTACTCCTACCATGTATAACAATTTAAAAAGTAGTCAAGCAGAAGACTACTATAAAGCGAATGTTCCTTATTATACACAAATGAGTTCTACATCATTTACAAATAAAGATGAACTAATTGATAAATTAGACAAAATTCTTATTTTATTAGAAGAAAATAGAGACGAAAAAACGGGTCATGTAACAGAAGAAGTTATTTTATACTCTTTTATTGGAGTATTTTTAATATTTATTGTAGACTCATTTGCACGTGTAGGTAAATATGTAAGATAATATTTTTAATATAAAAAAAAACATTTTTCAGAAGCACAACTGTAAGAAACATAATTATATAAAAAAAAAGCACAAGGACTTTTAAAAATATAATTTATTTTATTTTCTTCTAAATATTTAGTAAAAATTTTATTATTACTAATTTCTTCTATTAATATTTTTGAAATATTTTTATTAATTTTTTTAATACACATAGTTAATGATTCAATAAATCCTCCTATAAAAATATCATTATGATGACATAAAGATAATGATCCAATTAATTCCAAGGAATAATTTCCATCATAAGTTGTTGCTGTATCACGATAAATATATAATGCTATTAATTCTTTTTTTTCTATAATACCATACATAATAACATTATTACAACTAATTATATTTAAAATATTAGATAATTCTGGTACAATTATACATTCTAAATGTTCTTTTTTAATTTTTATAAAATTTATAAATAGTGCTATATTTTTTTTATTTAGTTCAATTATTTTCATTGAAGAATGTAAAATATTCACAACCGGTAATTCAGATATATTATAACATTTACAATCAAATGTTGTTAAAGGTACAATAACATTCATTTCACCTTCACGCTTAAATAAATAAGTATTTATATTTTTATTTCTACGTCGTATGTTATAATATAATGTTTGTATTGACTTTGGAGCAATACCTTGTTTTCTCATATTTGAATTAACACATAAATTATCTATGTAATACAAAGAAAACGTTTTTTTATTTTTAAAAGTTACATTTAATTCTTTTGCTGAAATTACGCTACATATTTCTTCATATTTATATCTTGTGTATATACTAATAAATGATGGATTATTTGTATATTTTAAATATTCCATAATATGTCTTTCCTCAGGTAAATATTCAGAATCATTATTTCGTAAATAATATTTTTTTAAAAAATCACAAAAAATTTTAACATTTGTTTCACTTATTTCATCAATAGAATATGTTTGAATATTAATAAGATTTACATATTTATTAATTACTGGTAACTCTTTTTCAATTACTTTATAAGGATTAATCCAATGTTGTATATCATAAATATGAAAAACGGGCTGAATACTCCAAAAATGAAATTTAATTTTAAATATTGCCTTTAAAATTAAGTATATTAATAATATTATTAGTATTGGATAAAACATTTATTATGTAATTATATTTTTACATAATTTTTTAAACATATCAATTTGGTTTTTCAAGTATATATATGTATTGTTTATCATATTGACATTTAACCATACTATGTTTACTGTGTAATATAAAACCCATATCTTTTGCAAGAGAGAGAATATATTGTTGAGTTGGCATGTATAAAATATGTTCATTTTTTCTAATATCACCAGTTTTAGTATTTTTAAATTCTTCATTCATTATTGCTAAATTTTTATTGGGTTTATAATCAAAATTAGAACGATAATCATAACCTTTAAATTTAACTACCGTTGATGTAATACGTTTTTTAGCATACTTTTGAGCTGAAATAATTGTTAATGGATCACCAGCAGGTAAAATTGGATCAAAATTTTCACGATCAACCAGATGTAATATTAAATATCCACCTGGGAGTAACCAATTATAACAATTTTCAAAAAATTGTTTTTTATTTTCAATGTAATAAATTGTAAAATATAAACATGTTAAATGTGTGAAAGATTGTTGAGGAAACAGCATTAAATCAAGAGCATCTCCTAGAATATATTTACTTGATGGATATTTAGTTTTGGAATACTTTACCATAGATGGTGATAAATCTAATCCTTTAATATTATACCCTTTTTTTGTAAAATCAGCAACATGATGACCAGTACCACTTCCAATATCTAAAATATTACTTTGTTTTGATAATTTAATATTGTTTTTAATAGTAATAAACTCAAAATCATTTTTTTGTTCACAAAAAACTAGTTTGTCATACATGTTAACATAAAAATTATCATAAACATTATTACCCTTTTTAACTATTAATTTACCTCTTTTATCAAAGTTTTCTTTAATACCATAGAAATTATGAACATAATTAATTATTATTATTAAAACAACAATAATCAAAAAACTACTAAATATTTTTTCCCATAATGATAAATTTTTTATTAATTTAATTAAAGATATTTTAAATCTTTTCATATATGTATTAATATTATATTTTTTGTATAGAAAAATAATATATGACTGAAATAAATGATAAACGAACTTTAAAAGAATTTAATAAAATTACTTTTTCTAAATATGAAAAAAGTAAAGTAAAAAAAGAATTAATAGATTGTATAAAAAAATCAAAACTTGAAGAATCATGTTATTGGAGTGCTGAATTTATTTGTGCTGGACAATTTATTGAACTTTGGGAAATAATTATATTATATGTTTCACGACATATTCATTTAGGTAATCCTAAATTACCTATTTATATTTCTTTACGATTTAATGATTTTAAAAAAATTCTTATTAATGGTTATATTGAGAATGAACTTAATATGCGAAATAATATAAAAATTAGAGAAATATTTTCTGAAATTATTGCTGTATTATGTTTATCAAGAAAAAAACATGCTTTTGAAGAAATTAAAGTTAAAAAAGATGATGATTATGATGTAATAAACATTGGAACAAAACTTAAAGCACCAAATATAAATTATGCTAAAAATTTTTTAAAAAAAGATGATCCTAAAGAATTACTTATTTCTATTAATGAATTTGCTTATCATATAAGTGACAGTTCAAAAAATTCTATTCTTTCGTGCTATTGGTTAGAGTGGTTATTAGAATATGAAATTATATGTAAAAATAAAAAAGAACCTTGTATTTGTGAAAGAAGAACATACAATGTTAATGAAAAATTTCAAAAAGAATCAATATGGTTAATATGGGATATTATCTTTAATGAAACAAACAAAAAAAATAATAAAATTATTAATAAAATAATGGAATCGTTATTAAATATTTTTACAATTAAATATTCTTTTGGTGTTAAAAGAAAAAGAAAATATATTATTTATTTTGCAATTTCTTTATTAACAGAAAAATATGATTTAAATATTAATATTTTAAATGATAAAGAAAAAATAAATAATATTACTAAAAAAATTAATGTTATTTATAGTCAAATTAAAAAAAATGAAATTAAACCTGAAACTGATTATTTATTTAATAATATTAGTAAATCAAATTTAGATAAAACGATTGAACGTATTGATACAATTAATAAAATCACTAATTTATAATATTATTTTTTTGGTTTCCATCTTAAAAATATAGGAGTAAATATTATTAATAATATAAAAACTATTATATCAACTATCATTATTAGATTTTTTTTATTAGAACAAAGATTTGAGTATATAATACTTTGTTTACTATTCTTAGGTTTTGACCATTCATAATAAGTTTTTAAAAAAGTAGGTCCAAATTCTCCTTTACGACAATCATAAAAAAAATCATAATATGCTATTAAAATATAAGTTATATAAAGAATACCTAATAGTACATATTTATTTTTTGGAGGTATATACCAATAAAATAATGCTAAAAATACAGAAATAATTATACATTTAACATTACCTGTTATAGGTCCATCATAACATTTTTTTTTATTTTTAATATTTTCTAAATCCTTTTTTGTAATATTTTCTAATTTTTTTGTAATTTTATTATTCATTTATATTTAAATAATAAAATAAATTTATTATTAATTAATTTATTGGACAATTATTTGGTTTTAATGTCTTATTACAAGTAAAATCATTCAAATATTTATTACATATCCGACAGTATGGTGGTGGTATTTCAATAATTGTTCTAATTATATTTTCTTTAGGTAATTCAACAGGCATAATTGCCTTATTTATTATAATTGGATTAATAAGTTTTTTTCTTAAAACTTGATTCATTTTACTTTATTATATTATTTTTATTATATTTAATTTAAAATAAAAGTAATTCAATTTTAGATTTAATCAGAATATATATCTAATATATTATTAACTAATCTACTTCTTTGTATATCATTATTTGTTAGTTTAATTAATGAAATTGATTTTTCTCTCAAACTTTTATCAGTTAAATTTTTTTTTTTATTTTATTTAATAAATCTAATAAACCATTTTCATCATTATCACATTGATTTATATCACCTGTAATTACTATTTTACTATCTTTACCTAATCTAGTTAATAACATTAACATTTGTTTATTACTCGTATTTTGTAATTCATCAGCTATTATGAACGTGTTTTTAAATGTTCTTCCACGCATAAATGCTAATGGCACTATTTCTATTTGTTTATTTATTATAAAATTATTTATTTCTTTTTGTGAAAAAAATTCACGTAAAGCATCAAAAATTGGTATAACCCAAGGATCCATTTTTTTATTTATATTACCAGGTAAATATCCTAACTCTTCATCAACACTTATTAATGGTCTTGTTAAAACTATTTTTTTATCTGTTGTTTTTAATAATTTTGCAATATGTTGTGTAGGTAATAATGTTTTTCCACTTCCTGCTGGTCCATATGCTATAACTAAATCAATATTTTCATTATTTATATCTTTATAATAAATATTCTGTTTATCTGTTTTAGGTTTATATATTTCTTTAAATTTAATAGATTTTTCACAATTTAAATTTGTATCTAATTCATATACATATTTATTTTTTGAATATAAAACAATATTATCTGTATTACTTTTAACTAAACTAAATAAAAATAAATTTATGTATTTCATATAATATAATATATAAAATTTATTAATGAACAAAGTAAATAAATTACCTTTTGAAAATGATTGTGGTTGTGCTGAATATAAAATTAAATTAGATAGTAATTATTTAAGTAAAAATTCAAAACGTTTTGAAAAACTTAAAACACAATTATTATTTAGAATAAATGAGGGTGGTGGTTATTGCATTTATTTTTTAGGCGTAAAAAATAATGGTTCTATAGCCAACATTTCTTTTGAAGAAATAAATAATAGTGAAAGTGTTTTATTTAAATTAATAAATAGTTTAAATTTAAAATTAATCATAAGAACACATATTAACTTTGACAGCAATGCTCGTTCATATATTATATGTAAATAATTAGTATTTTTATAATATTTATATTAATTACATATTCTATTTTATTAATTTAAAAAATATTATTTTAAATATAAAATTATATATATAAAATGAATAAACATTTAATATTAATAATAATATTTTTAATAACTATTATATATTATAACATATTTAATAAAAATATTATTGAAAAACATACAAGTTTAAATCCTATAATATTAAGTAGTAATTTTAATAATGATAATTATTTATCATCAACACCAGATATATTTTTAAATAATAATAATTTTAATATAAAAACAACTTTCGATACAACTTCCAATTCATTCAAACCACACGGAATATCACAAAATTTAACAACTTGTAAATCAAATCTATTTTGGTGTGAATGTGCTAATAAATGTTTAGAATTTGATAAACCTTGTAAAACCGATTGTAAAAAAGAAACTACAACAGAAATACCTCATGCAGATACATTACATCCACATTCACATTTAATACCTCATGCAGATAAAATACCTCATGCAGATAAAGTGCATTCACATTCACATTTAATTCCTCATGCAGATAAAATACATTCACATTCACATTTAATTCCTCATGCAGATAAAATACATTCACATTCACATTTAATTCCTCATGCCAATGACACACACACATATGAACATATTATTAAATTAAATTTAGAAACATTGAATAAATCAAAAAATATTATACATAAAAGTGGAACTACTGGTTCATCAATAGATCAAATTAAAAGTAACACTATTAGTAATAAAAATAGTATATTTTTAATACATGGTGTATGGCCTAAAAATCCAGAAGATGGTTTAATATATGAACAAGGTGGTACTGATAATGGTATGTGGATTGGTGTATGGAGAGGTAAATTTTTAGTTAGAGGTTATAATGGTAGATACGAAATGCCTTATGATAATGATAACTGGAATTCAAATTCTATGATTTATAGTAAAAATTCAAATGATTATTATGGTGTTATGGCAAGATTATCTGAAAGTCAAACTGCTAGTTTGTATAATGGAAAATATCATGTTATTATTATAGAATTTAGTGTAACTAATAAAAATGTTAAAATATGGATTGATAATCTTGATATATTTAATCCTATTGTAATTGGAGCACTTGATGAAAATAAAGAGTTATATAAAAAAACTTTAGTTGGTAAAAATCCTGGTAATTTTAATACAAGTTCTAATGAAACAGTAAAGCCAAATAATGATAAAACTAAAAAAGCAAATTCACCTCTTGAAAAATTACAACCCTACGATTCAAATATAGGCGTTACACCATATTTTTGGTGGATTAATTATGATGCAAATTCATCTCCACATAATGAAACTTATGGTTCAATTACTACTTTTAAAAATACATTTATTTTGGATTAGTATATATTAAAATTGATTTAAGTTTAAATTATTAATATAATAAAACAAATGACTTCTATATCTAATCGTGATCAACGATTTGTTGAAATTGCCGCTAATGAAGCAAAACGTTCAATGTGTTTAATGCAGCATGGATGTGTTGCTGTTAAAAATGGTCGTATTATTGGACGAGGTTATAATACTTATAGAACTTCAAGCAAAGATGGATTTATACAAAACTGCATGACATGTCACGCAGAAATTTCTGCCCTTCGTCAAGTTTATAAGTATAATAAAAATTTTAAAAAAGTTATTTTATATATAGTAAGACTTGACCATAATAATTGTTTAAAATCAAGTGGTCCTTGTATTGATTGCATGAATCAAATACTTCGTTTAAAAATCAAACGAATTATTTATAGTAATAACGATGGAGAATTAATTGTTGAAAATCCAGAATCCTATATTACGAAACATAAAACTACTGGGTATCGTATATTAAATAATTATAATATAAACAAAAATATTTATTGTTAATATATTTTAGCAATAGCAATAATTGTATTTATTTAAAAACATTATTTATTATATTATAACAATGAATTTTATTAATTTTTTATTATTTTTTTGTTTGTTTAAAGAAATTAACACTCTTAAACCGCCGAAATTACCATCTGGTAAAGATAAAAAATTTTATTTTAATAAATCAAAAAGAAATGAAGATTTAAAAATTATATCACCAGCAAATGTTAATTTACTAACAAAACATTGGTTAAATAATATTTTATCATGCAGTAAAGAAATTTATCCAGAAGATAAATATATTGTTCAACAAATAGATTTAATTAATGAGTATATTAAATCTTATACTAAAAAATTATATACAAATACAAATAATGAGAATGTTAAAAATATTAATATTGCTTGGTGTCCTAAAGGATATTATAAAGAAATTATTTTTATTGTTATAGGTGAAATATTAATACAAGAAAGAAAATTATTAATTAAATATGTTATTCATTCTCCTTTTTGGGATACATCACAAATAGATAGTGTTAATTTAAAATATGCGTTAGAAGATTTAATTAATGATATTGATGATTTACAATTAGATTTATCTTATATATATGAAAATGATGAAAGATATAAACTTTTTTGGTTAGATTGGGAAAGTAAATATAATAATTTATAATTAAATTGAATAATAATTTATTTAATTTAATACATGTAATAATGTCATATATTCCAATTAATCTAATGGGTTCATTAATGCCTTACCCTTTACATAATTATAATTATTATGAAAAAAAATATATAATAGATTACACACCATATACATTAAAAAAATGTATAAATATTGACAAAAATGATGTTAAACCAATAATTAAAAGATTTTTATCAAATAATTTAAGAGCAGTAGATTTTCTAGAAGAAAATAAAAATTTTATTGATTGGAACGCACTTTCATTAAATCCAAATGCAATTAAGTTATTAGAAAATAATTTAAATAAAATTAACTGGTATTTGTTATGTATAAATTATAATGCTATTCATATAATTGAAAAAAATATAGATAAAGTAGATTGGAATATTTTATCATGTAATCCTAATGCTGTAAATATATTAGAAAATAATATTGATAAAATTAATTGGTCATCATTATCAAGTAATATTAGCTTAAAAGCTATTAATATTCTTGAAAATAATTTAAATAAAATTAATTGGATTAATTTATCACAAAATCCAAGTGCAAGTAAATTATTATTAGCTAATCAAGATAAAATTAATATTTATATGTTTGCTAAAAATGAAAATATAATAAAAATTATTAATAATGAAAAATTTTGTATTAAAATATTAGAAAATTATAAAAATGATAATGAGTTTTGGAAAAATTTATCAAGTAATAAATATGCTATACCATTACTAGAAGATAATATTGATAAAATAGATTGGGATACACTTTCTGGAAATTTAAATGCTATTCATTTACTTGAAAAAAATCAAGAAAAAATTAATTGGACTATGCTTTCTAGAAATTTAAATGCTATTCATTTACTTGAAAAAAATCAAGAAAAAATAGTATGGACATTATTATGTGAAAATCCGTTGGGTTATAATTTATTACAAGATAGTATTAATAAAAAACGAATCCCAGAAGTTATTATTTATAATAATCCTAATATATTTACAATTAATTATAAAATTTTAAAAGAAAAATGTGAAATATTTAAAGAAGAACTTATGCAAAAATGTTATCATCCTAAAAGATTATTTTATTATCTTGAAAAATATAAATACGATATTGGTGATGATTTATATTATTTAAATGATGATTATATTATTGAAATATAATATTTTTACCACAAATAAATATGACTTAATATTTTTGCATTATAATAGTTTTTACTTTTATTTTTTTCTTTTTTAATTGCTTGTTTTCTATTTTTTGTTCCAGAATGTCTATTAAAATAATTACGCATTCTTTTTCTTGTATTATGATTTAAATGTTTATAAAGTTTAATAGGTGTTCTATCTTTATATTGTTGATAACGTCTATCTCCAAAATTAATTTTTCTACTTTTTCCGGTTTTAATATTTTTAATTATAGCTGTATATTTTTTTGGAAATGGACCTTTTTTAAATTTTATTATTTTTTCATTCATTTTATATATTATTTATTTTTTATTTTTTTATTGTAACTTTTCTAACTTTTCTATTTCCATAACCATATTTTTTTTTTTGATTTTTTTGCTAATTTTAATGCTTTTGAATTTTTTTTACATCCATTTTTAAGTATATTAAAGTCTACCGCCGCCGATTTTCCACTAGTTATTGCACTTGCTAATCTTGCATATGCCCATGAATGTGCTGTTTGATTTGGTCTTGATCCTGAGGAATAATAAGCACCTTGTCCTTTTTTAAATATTTTATTTAATGCTTTTTTAGAACATCCTGTTTTTTTTGCTAATTTATTATTTATTTTTAATTTTTTTATATTATATATTTTTTCAGCATTTATTATGTGTTTAGATTTTTTAGATTCAAATGAATTAATTTTTTTTCTTGTTATATATATTTTATTTTTATAATCTTTACGAGTTTTTATTAATTGTTTACTTACTATTTTTTTGTCTTTATTACTCAGTTTATTTGGTAAATATTTAATTGGAACTTTCATATAATATAAGAAAATATAATTTAATTTAAATAAATTTTATAATATTTAAAATATGATTATTAATTTATTAGGTATTACAGGTTCTATTTTTATTTCATTATCTATGTTTCCTCAAATGTATAAATCTTTAAAAAACAATGAAATAAAAGATTTATCTATTTTAACTTTACTATTTATATTAGTAGGTTCTATTTTTCAATTAATTTATAGTTTTTATTATAAAATTATACCTATGATAATACCAAATGTGTGTATGATTTTAAATATGTTAATATTATTAATGTATATTTTTTTAAAAAAAAATATAAATTATTTTCCAGAAAAAAATTTAATATTAGAAATTATAGTTCCAAATGTTAGAAAAACATATCCAGATAATATTTAATATTATTATATTATATAATTATGTTTAAAAATATAATTTCACTAATGTTTTTATTAAACGCAATATTTTGGGGATTAGCAAGTCATAGACAACATTGTAAATTTGCCTATATGTTTGGAATTAAAAATTGTCCACCTCACTGGATACATGTATATGTTATGGGTTTAGGATTTTTTATATTATCACTTTTAGTTAAACAAGGTGATGCTGGATTTTTTTAATTTTATATATATTATTAATATATATGGAAAAAATAGTAATACATACAATATGTAAACAACCTGTTACAACTATGATGGAATACCCTTGTGAACTTTATAAAAACTATAAAATTAAAAAAACACCTTTTAGAAACCAAATATATAATGATGACACTAAATGGATAGCATATTGGTATTATTCAACTTATCAACAAGAAAATAATGTTGAATTTGAAATAATTGGTGATTTTCATAATACACAAGGATATACAATTGAAGGAATTAAAAATCCTGATCATTTATCTATTAAAATTAAAAATAGTAATATTTTTAATAATAATCAAATACTACATTTAATGCGTGATATTAATGGTTTTGGTTTTCTTCATCAAATGCAAAATGCAACATTTTATGGTGGTAAAAAACAAAAAAGTAAAAAGAAAAAAATTTTAAACTTTAACAAAAATAAAAACAAGAACAAAAATAAAACAAGAACAAAAGTATAAAAAAAAAAAAGATATAATTATATGGATAATTATATGGATATTGATGAAGTTCTAATAAATTTAAAGGTTCTAGAACAATTACAAGTTAATCAAAAATTAATTTCAAGAGGACCTTATCTAAATATAGAATTTGATAGTATCGTGCCAGAATGGATTCGCAGATGGAAAAGACAAGATAATCGAAATGAAACAATTAAAAAAATAAATATTATTATTAATTCTGCATTAAGAATAAATAATTCCGGTGATAATAGAGTTATTGAACCTTTAAATAAAAGTGTTAATGGATTAAAAGCACTTAAAGAAACTTATGCTACTTGTTGTCAAACAACTGCTCGTATTGATGTATTAATTAATAAAATTATTTTTATTAGTAAATATACCGAAATTGTAAAAACTAATGATAGTTATTTTATTAAAGAAAATAACAATGAAATTGATAATAAATTAAAAGTAAATAACAATGAAATTGATAATAAATTAAAAGTAAATTAATATATTTATATATTATAATGTGGAATACATCTTTAGTTATTACTTTAATAATAGATTACTTTTTTACTTCTAATGCTGTTCCATCTGCTGTTCCATCTGCTGTTCCATCTGCTGTTCCAACTGCTGTTCCATCTGCGGTTGATTTAAATAATATAAAAGTTAAAAATTTTATAGATTTTACTACTAAATATAATAAATATTATGAAAATGATAATGAATTTAATAATGCTTTTTTAAATTTTAATAAAAATAGAGAAAAAATTAATTATATAAATAATAAAACAGAACATATAACATTTAATATTAATCAATATGGAGATATTCATCCATCAATTTTTAATTCTAGATTTAAAGGATTTAATGCTAATAATAAAAAAACATCTTCTTGTAGTAAATTTAAATACAATAAAGAAATTTTAGATGATTCTATCGACTGGCGTAATTTTGATGTTGTTACACCAGTGAAAGATCAGGGATATTGTGGAAGTTGTTGGAGTTTCTCTGCTACTGGTTCAATGGAAGGTGCTTGGGCACTATACTCTGGAGATTTAATAGAATTATCAGAACAACAATTAATAGATTGTAGTATTTCATATGGCGATTTAGCTTGTAATGGTGGTTTAATGGATAATGCTTTTGAATATGCGATTGATAATAGTATGTGTTCTGAAGAAGAAGAACCTTATCTAGAAAAAATTTCTAATTGTAAAGTTTGTGAAAATATAGCACATTTTACTTCTTGTGTTGATGTAACATCAGGTAATGAACTTCATTTAAAAGAAGCGGTATTTAATACACCTGTTTCTGTTGCTATTGATGCAAATAATGATATTTTTCAGTTTTATTCAAGCGGTATTATTAAACAAGATGATTGTAGCACTAATTTAGATCATGGTGTTTTAGTTATTGGATATGGTGAAGAAAATGGAGTAAAATATTGGCTTCTTAAAAATAGTTGGGGTGAAAGTTGGGGTGAAAATGGCTATTTTAGATTAGAAAGAATGGATAAAGAAAATAATGATGGCACTTGTGGTATAACAATGCAAGCATCTTATCCTGTTGTTTAAATTTATACAACACTACTATCATCAGAGTCTAAATCTTGAATTAAGTCTGTATTTAAACTATTTAAAGTACTTCTTCTGTTTGAAACATTATTACATTCTTGTATCAATATTTTTATTGAATATATAAATAATACTCCAAAAATAATACAAATTGAAATAAAATCAAACCACCAGTATATTAAACATATTTTATAAAATAATGTATCATTATACATTTTATGAATACACTCATTTTTATACTCTAATTCTTTTCTTCCCCAAAAACATAATATTAAATTAGTTATTATGAATGTTAGATAAAAATATACTTTGTGATATTCAAAATATAAATTTTTATTTTTTATTATGAAAATACAATAATAACAAATACTTATAAATATTATAACTCCATAAACCAATAACCATTCCCATAATTTACTATTTGGACAATTATTATTTATATTAATATTTTTACCATTTACTAATGCTACAATCCACATTGTATAACCTGTTACTAATAAACAACTTGCAATTAATAAAAATATGCAAAGTGCACAAACAATAATACATTCAAGATATTCTCTTACTTTATTTCTAATTCCTTGATTAATCATTATTATTACAATTAATTATTTGTAATAATATATTTCAATTTAGTAATTATTTAATATACTAATTTTTTTGTAAAATTAGACCATATTATTAAAGATAATATAAAACCTATTATAAATGCTCCCATACAAGGATCATAAAAATTTTTCATATTTATTATTCCAGTTAATTCAACCAAAATATAAGGTGCTATAAAAAATGTAAGTATTGAAAAAAACATTGTATGAATAATATTTCTTCTTGTATAAAGATGAACCATATATATATATAATATGTTAATTTATCTTGTTTACTAAAATTGATTTATTTAAAAAAATATATTATTTATTAACAATGAATAAAGAACAACATCTAAAATCTACATATGGATTTAATAAATTTAGAGAATACCAGAAAGAAATTATAGATGATATTTTAGATAATAATAATGTATTTGCTATTTTACCAACAGGCGGTGGAAAATCATTATTATATCAATTTCCTGCTACTTATAATAATAAAATTACTATTGTTGTCTCTCCACTTATATCCTTAATGAATGATCAATGCATATATCTTAATTCTAAAAATATTAGCAGTGTTTGTTTAAATTCTGAAACAAATATTAGTGTTTCAGAATATAAAAATTATAAAATTATTTATGCCACACCAGAATTTATTACATCCAGAATAAATAAAATAGAACGTATTAAAGATAGTATTGGTTTGTTTGCGATTGATGAAGCACATTGTGTATCACAATGGAGTCATGATTTTCGTGAAAGTTATCTTGAGTTGGGTATTATTAAAAAGACATTTCCAGAAATACCTTTATTGGCAGTAACCGCCACTGCCACACCACGTGTTGTTGAAGATGTGTATGATTTATTAAATATTGAAGAAGCATGTGAATATATGTTGGGTACAAGAAGAAAAAATCTTGCCATTAGTATTCTGCCACAAAATGATTTTGAGTATTGCACTTTTACCGAACCAACTATTGTTTACGTTCAAACAAGAAAAATTTGTGAAAGTTTGTATGAAAAATTATCTAATAAAGGAATTAAATGCGCCCATTATCATGGTGGTATGTCAAAAGAAGATAAGGATAATAGTCATAATGCTTTTATTAAAGGAGTGATAATGGTTATTGTTGCAACAATTTCATTCGGAATGGGCATTGATAAGTCTGATATAAGACATATTGTAAATTATGGAGTTCCTACCGATATTGAATCTTATTATCAAGAAATTGGAAGAGCAGGACGAGACGGACTAATGAGCAAAGCTACAATGTATTATGATTTAAAAAATTTTAGCACTGTAAAATATCTAATTAACCAAAGTTCTGACCCAAAACAGATTGATATTAAAACTGAAGGTATGAATTTACTGCGGAAATATATTGAAGAAAATAATATTTGTAGACAACAAATTATTGATTATTATTTTGAAAAAGGTTCTTTTCCAACCGAAGAAGATATTGTTAATATACCAAAATGTAATTTATGTGATAATTGTCTTGGAGAGAAAAAAGATGATATTCGTGATATTAGTGAAGAAACAAAACACATTATTAATATGATAAATAATCAAAAAAGAGTTAATGGATTTACATTTGGTATGAGTAAAACAGTTGATATGATAAAACATAAAAATCATTCACTATTTATTAATCGTTCAAAAATATGGATTAAAGAATTAATACAAATACTTATTGGAAAAAATATTTTGATTAGCTACCATAAAGGTTATGGTTTTATTATAGATGTTGGTAAGAAAAATATTGACGAACTACTACCTATTAAAGCAAGAATTAGCAATGATGTGCAAAATACTTTGAAAAATTACACAATCAATACTGAAAATGATGCGTTAGAAAAATTATATGAAATTAGACGTAAAATGGCAGAAGCATACAATGTTAATCCAACCACATTTATTAATGATCGTGTTATTTTAAATATACACGATAGTAAACCAAATACTTTAACAGCTTTATGGTCTATTGATGGTATATCTGATGATTTCATTATGAATTATGGCTCTGAATTTATTGAAGAATATAATAAAATTAAGAAACAGAGTAAAAAAAAGAGTAAAGGAAATGATAAAAAAAAAGAATCTACAAGAGATCTCACTTTTAAACATTACAAAGATAACAAAAGTATAGAAGAAATCGCTAAAATAACTGGTAAAACAATACAAACAATAGAGGAACATATATTACATATATTTAAACATTATGAAGATGTGGATATTGACCCAGAATATTTTGGATTAACACAAGAATATGAAGAAGAAATTAAAAGTGTTGTTAAAAAAATAGGTTCCCAATATTTTAAATCAATAAAACATGCAGTTAATAGTAAAATTACATATGGACAAATTAAGCTATGTTTATTAATTATTAAAATAGAAAATGAAGAATAGACATTAACTTTATACATAAAGTTTTTTTAACTAATTAAATAAAATTGATTTATAAGTAATAGCATATATATTATAATAATAATGGAACCTGAAATAGACATATTTAATAGTGAAATCGATGTTTTAAAAATTACAAAAGATATATGTGATATTTGTGAAAATATAATGGGTAATTGTGGACCATTTTTAAAAGAAACTATATATCAAGAACTTCTTATTCATGAACTTAATAAACAAAATATAAAAGCAACACGTGAAAATGTAATACCTTATATTTTTAAAGATTGTAATGGTATGAATGTAACAATTGGTAATAATCATTTTATGCGAACAGACATTGATTTACCAAATATAAGAGGTATTCTTGAATTAAAACAAACTACATCATCAATAAAAGATGAACATACATGGCAACTAAGAAATTATTTGGAACAACGACCTCAATATTATTGGGGAATAATTATAAATTTTATTAGTAAATTTGGACCATCAACTACACCAACAGTTCAATGTAAATTATTAGTTAAAACAAATAATTATTCTAATTTAGAAACAAGCAATAAAAGACAAATTAAAATAAGGAAATATAAAACTTTGACAATTGAAAGCAAACCATATGTAGAAAAAAATGAAATTTTTGAAGATATTGATATTGATAGTAATATAATATAATATATTATTGTGTATATTATATTATGAAAGAAATAACTGTCGATAAAAATACAGCTTATTTTTTACACCTTTGAACATATAAAACGCAGACTTTCTCATATTTCTATATGTTGCTTCATATATTCATTTCTATAATAGAATATTTTTCACGATTATAATCATCGGGCCTTCCTCGTGGATTGCAAATAAAGTCAACATTATTGTGGTTAATGTTCCATTCTTGGTGAGTATGTCCGAATATCCATTTTGATAATTTGGTAAATTTAAATAAATGCTTGAAAAGAGTATTATATTCACATATATGCGAACCAAAAATCTCGGTATCGGCAAATGTAATATCGGGAATCGTATGGGTTACGATTATGACATTGTTGACAGTGTCGTCTGTTTCATACATCTTTAGAAGTTTATACAAGTAATTGAATTCTTCATTAGACCGTTTAATAACATTTTTTATGAAATCGCAGTTGTCCTTTTCGTTGAAATGTGTAATCCACGAATCAAAGTAATTCAAACTTTTCTTGATGTCCATTGGATTCTCATCGTTGTAATTCCACCAACCACAAGAACCAATTATGACAATGTCGTTAATTTTAAATGGATTCATCGGCAAATACACTAGTTTATCATTGGTTACAAGTTGGTTTATTTCCTTACGTGAATATAGTTTGGGATATTTATGAACGTGCTCGTGATTCCCCTCTACAAATAAAACTTTTTTATAATGTTGCGATACATCATTTAAGTAATCAATGCTAATATTAATATCGTCAGATATATCACCTGCTACTATCAAGTATTTCGTGTGGTTACTTTCAAAGACAAACGGATGATTGCTGATTTTTCCGTAGGGATATTTATTCGCATAATCCGATGACCATTGGTCAACGTGTAAATCACTAACAACATCGACATAAATTGTGGTATCGGTTTTTTTAGTTAACGGAGAGTATTTTTTATCACATGGTACAATGGTATTCAAAATTATCAGAATGGGGTCGATCGTAGTATCCTCTCGACAATATGGGCAGAAATTAAACTGTTTATTGGTAGTTAATAGACACTCCCAACAAAATGTATGGTTACAATCAGTCGTAACCGGGAAATTACAATTATCTAAACATACAGGACAGATTAATGACGACGTAGTTTTAAACTGCTCGGGTATTGATAATATGTCCTTATAAAAGCAATATTTCTCCAACAAATTATCAACGCTACTATACTTGGAGTTAAAATACGAATTTTTATCTAAAATTTTTTTTTTACGTTTTTTCATAATTTTATGAATAGAGAGATAGTTTATCAGTAAATATTTGTACAATTCAATCGTGCTATCACTCTTTTTCAATTCAACGTAATTATTGTTGAAAGTATCTATTTCATTTTTAATTAGAGATGTAAAATTGCCATTCATTATGTTTTTTTTAAGCATAGTATAATCAATGTATTTATCTTTGTATTTTTCATATTTGACATTTTCTAATAATTTTGCATATTTCATTATGTATTAAATAATGAATAAAATAATTTTTATATTTAATTTAATATATAATGAACTCATTGATAATAAAAAATATTAAATATAATAACGTTAAATTGCTCGTTTTTGATATCGCGGGAACAACCGTGAACGAACACGGCATAGTATATGAAACATTATACACAACGATGAATAATTACGGACTGTCCGTTTCGCGCAACGACATACAAAAGTGGCACGGCGCGAACAAATACGAGGTATTAAATAATTATTTGGATAAAAAATATAGCGGAGATGATATAATTAGTAAAAATATTAGACAACAGCTACACACAAATTTTGATAGAAATTTAAAAGACCGCTATTTTTCGAATAGCGATGTTACCTTGATTAATAATAAGTTGCCCGAATTATTAAATTCATTGAGAGAAAAAAATATTAAGATCGCATTAAATACCGGTTATTCAAAAGAAATACAAGGCGCAATCATCAATAAACTACGAATGGACGAGTTTATAGACATGTATATATCCGCCGAAGAAGTAAAGTATGGGCGACCTTATCCATACATGATATATCATTTAATGGAAAAATGTGGTATACAAAATCCTAAATCCGTTATTAAATTTGGAGACACAAAAAATGATATACTAGAGGGATTAAACGCTCAGTGTCTTGCGTCTGTTGGTGTTCTCTCTGGAGCAGACGAGGAAACGGATCTTAATGAGGGGCATCACATATTGGATAGTGTTATGGATATTAAATTGATATTTTGAAAAAATATTATCAAATGTTCAAAGGTGTAATAAGAAATATTATTGCTCACAAACCAATGCATGATTTTAATCCTTCAGGATGTATTAGTAGAATAAAAAAATTAAATAAAAGATTCATGAGTTAATTTACTTACATATTTGAATACACCCGATTAACATATATTATTTTTATTAAATAATCTAACAACATTACGACAAGGACAAGGACATTTATGTTTTAAATTTTTATATGGTATACTAGATAAACTATAATTATTATAACGTTTTAGTTTAATTATATTAAATTTTCGTATTTTATTACAATGAGAATTGTCATAAATACCGTTTGAATGTCGTTCACAACATCCACAATTTAACAAATTTTTTTTTATAATACTTATACATTCATTAGTGTATAATAATTCAAATGATTTTACATATAAATAACCACAAGTAGTATTTTTATTATCATAATTTTTTAAATTATATGTTTTCTTTATAAATTTATTGTATCCTGAATTCCATTTTAAATTGTGTTTATATAACATCATGTGTGATGCTTCTAGTAGCAATTCTTCTTTCAACTCTTCATCTAAACGAGGATTTGCCATATAAATTATATAATTAATAACTTCAGTAGGTAATTTTTTTAAATTATTAATTAACTCCATTTAAACTTATAATATTATTTTTCTTGTATATAATTTTAATACTATTATACTTCAATTTATACTAAATATTCTATAAATTTAACAATTATTTTTTATATAATGTGTATAAATCTTTCACTTCATATTTCTTAAATAAAATATCAGTATGATCATAACACCACCATTTATTATTATACCATTCACCAAATGTATCATCAATAGGATTACTATTACAACATTGACATCTAGTATTTCTTAATTTATTCAATGCTATTCTTTGTTCTCTATCAAATTCGGTTTCTTCTCTTTTGTTAGTATTCATATTTTTATTATTAATTTTATAAAATATAAAATATTTCAATTTTATATTAAATTAATCATTTGTTTTTGTTTTTGTTTTTGTTTTTGTTTTATTTTGTTTTGTTTTTGTTTTATTATTTTTATTTTTTTTATATTTTTTTTTACGTGTATTATTATTTTCAATAATAAAATCTTTTATATTTCCTATTGTATCATCGTTTAATTTGCTTTTAAACTTGTCTAGTTCATTATTTATTAATTTGTTTATCAATAAAGTAATTATTTCTTTTTGTTTTTGATTAATTTTATTATTAACTACATTTTTATATGTGTGGTCTAATGGTGTGTCTCCGAGATTATTTTTAATTTTAAGATTTGCTCCTTCCTCTATTAATAAGTTAACCATTTTATAATCTTCATTATCTATAGCCAAAAAAATTGGAGTATTTTCTTCCATATCCCTATGATTAATTGGATTATCTGGATCATCTGGATCATTTTTATTCGGATAATTTTTCAATAATGTTTTAACTATATCTCTTTCTCCATTTATTACTGCTAAGAAAATAGGTGTATATTCTGGATCATCATATATATCATCTGTGTTATATTTATAATTCAATTGAGCTCCATTCTTACCTTTTAATGCTTCATTTACACTTGTAATATCTTTTTCTTTAATTGCATTAATTAATTTTAGATTATTTTCATCGATTTTAGATTTATTAGACATATATAATATTATTATATTTAAAAATATTATATTTAAAAATATTATATTTAAAAATATTAATTTAATAATTTTTCTAATTCTATTTCTGCGTTTTTATCACCATTCATCATTTTATTTACTAGATTATTAAATTCTTTTTTATTCACAATTATACTTTTTGTTTTATAAATATTTTTACTATTTTTAATAGTTTTAGTATCATTAATATTTTTACTATTTTTAATAGTTTTAGTATCATTAATATTTTTACTATTTATAATAGTTTTAGTATCATTAATATTTTTACTATTTGTAATAGTTTTAGTTTTAGTATTATTAATATTTGTAATATTTTTATTTGAAATTCTTTTATTATTTATTTCTTTTGCTTTAATAACCCAATCCATATTTTGTATTATATTACGTTGGTTTTCTACTTCATTCATTATAAGTATTTATTAGTATTTTTTTATAATATATTTATAATTTTTGTATAAAAATTAAATAATAATAATAATATAAATGGGTTCTTCAATAAGTATTTCAAATATATATAAAATTTTCTTAAAAAAAAAAAGAAAATATAGTAATAGGAAGTCCGCATAATATAGAACATCCACCAGGCATTAGAAATAAAAAACCTAGCAATTTATGGGATAATGAAAATACTACTAATATAAATTAAGTATTTTATTATAAAGTTTAATATTTTATTATGTATATGTCTAAATCTAATTACTATTATTCTTCTCCACTTTTAACAACACTAAATATACCCAAATGTTCTATAAATATAAATGCTTTGTGGAACAATAAATATGTTCCTAGTCCAGAAAAAGTAATATTAACATTAATAAAAAATGGATATAATTGTTCTTACTATAAAATGTTTGACCGTAATACAAAAGTATTAGATGCAATAAGAAATGTTAATTCAAAAGCAGTTATTGCATTTAATAATTGGGAATTAAAATATATTTTATATGATGAAAACTTTGCTTTTAATGAAATAAATAAATTAATAACATATATTGATGTTATTGATTGTATTGCGGTTGGTAATGAACCACTTGGTTCATGGTATAATAATGAATTTACTTTATTATTAGCACCTGCTGTAAATAAAATTTCTAATATTATTAAACAATTAATGCCTAAACAAAAAATAACTGTGCCATTTAATTTTGCTATTTTTGATAACACTTATCCTCCATCAAATTCTGTTATCTTAACTTCCATAAATAATATAGTTATGGATGTTTTGCTTACTATAAATAATCATTCGGTTAAAAGTCCTGTAATGGTTAATATATATCCATATCTTACATATCAACAAAATAGTGATATTATAGATTTTAATTTTGCAATTGGTTCTAATACAATATCTTATATTGAAGATCAAAATTATAAATATAGTTCATTATTTTCTTTAATGTATGATTCTGCTTTTGTAGCACTTAAAAAAACAGGATTAGATATCGATTTAGTTATTGGAGAAGTAGGATGGCCAAGTGAAGGGGGTCTTGATGCTACTACAGAAAATCAATGTAAATCATTATATGAGTTATCATTAATCAGTGCTATTGGAACTCCACGTAGTAATTCACCTATTCAAATATATATTTTTGAAGCTATCGATGAACCTTGGAAAGATATTGCACCTGGATTAACTGAAAGACATTGGGGTGTTTTAGATACCGATTTAAAATATAAATGTTCATATAATAATAAAAATTTTAAAATTTTTAAAAATTATAATAATTATTATACATTAATACCAGTTGTATTTCCTTCATTACTATTAATATCATGTTTAATTTATTATTTATTATTAAAAAAAAAAAAAAATAATTATAATAAAGTTTCGCTTAATGAGCTAACACGTTTAAATATTTAAATATAACAAAAATTGAAATGTATTTTAATACAACATAATTTATATTAAGAAAAATGAATTTTACTAATATTACTAATCATAATTTTATAAATGCTACTAATAATGCAAATCATAACTTTGAAGAAATTAATATAAAAACAGTTATAATTGTTATATCAATCGTTATAACTTTAATTCTATGTTATTGTGTTAATTATGATCAAACTAAAGCCAATATCGATTTTAAAAATAAAGTAAGTCGTGCACAAGCTCGTATAGAAATAAGAAGTATTATTTAACAAATTGAAATTAAATATTTATTATTTTATATATATTAATATAACATGGATAATTTTTACATAAATATGGATAAATGGGCTCCAACGAATGATGAAATTATTAAAATAGCGTTATATTTATTAACTCAAAGAAAAGAAAAAATTATAAATGTTCTTATTAATAAAAATAATCCAGAATTAATAATATTAAATCCATCAATGTTAAAAAATAAAAATTATTTAAATTATAAATATGAATCGGGAAATAGAATTGTTAATATTAATTTTGGAAAATGTAATTAGCTTTTTATATATTTATGTAATATAAAATGAATTTACAAAAAAAAGAAGATATCCAACAAGAAAGAATTTGGTTTATTGTTTCATTAACTGGAACAATTGTAACTATTATTACTTCAACTATTTTAATAATTCAATTTAGTAGAAATTATAAAGATAAATCATCATTTCAACATATTATTTTTTTATTTTCTGGAATTATAATGCTTTTTCTAGGAATTTATTTAAACTATATTATTATCATATATACAAATGATAACAAAGATAAATATAGCAATTTTATTGTTATACCAAAATTACTTATGGGTATAAATATTGTCTTTTTTATTTATGTAATTTATACTTTAATAAAACGCTTTTCATTATATAAAAAATAATTTACATTATTATTTACATCCATTTTCTTTAATTTTTTTTTTAATTTATTAACTATATCACTTGTTGATGATATATAAATATCTGGATATATTCCATGCACAATTGATTTAAAACTACCAATTAAAAATATATAACTAAATCCTAATGATAACTTTAAATGTTCTGAATATGTCATACAAACTTTATTAGGATGTTTAAATATTTTATTTAAATTTTTGTATTTAAAAATATTCATAATTAAATTATATGTATATTTTTAAATTTACTATTTTACAACATTTTTTAACACTTTTGAACATTATGTCAATATATTATTAATAATATTTTGTTCTGCTATTATTTTATTATATGATTTTTTTTTATTATAAGTCCAAATACTTAATAAATTTTTTATTACTATACTTTCATTAAATAAAATTAAATCATAACGACAATTTTTCATATAATCCGGTATATATAAATGTCTATTTAATAAACCCTTTTCTGGTTTATAATCTGGATTTATATCAACTATAACTACACGCTCTTTTGCTATTTCTAACGCTTTATTAATTGTTTCACGTCTAATATGACGCGGTATATCACTTAAATAAAACATACATGTAACTATATCATATTCTTTATCATCATTATAACTTAAAGTTTGTTTAAATTTTTTATTTGGAAATAATTTTTTAGCTTCTTTAATATTATGTTTATTTTTATCAATACCAAGTGAACCTTTAGAAGATGATGTTGAGTAACCCTTACCACAACCAATATCTAAAATTCTTTTATTTTTCCCTTGAGCTTCTATTATTAATTCACGTATTTTTGATGTATCTGTACTTGCTGGTATAAATGGATAATTTGTTGGATTCCATGATAATACATTATTAATTAATAAAAAAAAAAAATAAATTTTTTTCATGTATTTATTAAATATTATGTATTCTTTATATTATTTAGTGATAAACCTATTACACCACACGTCAATCTTTTACCAGCATTTCCGGTTTTAAGTGATTCATCATTTTTTCCTAATCCTAAATCATCTTCATCTTCATGTACTATTATCATTCTGCCAAGAACATTATATTTACTTGTTGATAATGTTAATTTTTTAACAAAAATTGAACCTTTTGATTCTTTATTTTTTGATATAATATTACCTAAATCACCAGCATGTCTAATTTTACTATTTAGACCACCATGTGTTTTATTATCAGGATTAAAATGAGAACATGCTGATGTGCAATTATCTGTTAAATCACCAAATTTATGAATATGAAAACCATGTTTTCCATCGCTTAAATTTTTTATATTATAATCAATTTGTAATCCATTATTTTTTTCTTTAAATAAAACTGTTCCTGTTATATTATTTTTATTTGGTATTAATACCGCTACTGCCATTTTATGTATTTTTTTTTTTTGTGTTTTTTGAAAATTTGATAATTTATTTTTTTTTGTTATTATTTTAAATGGATATTTAAGCATTATCTTATTATTACTCAATAAAAAATATTTTTATAAATCATACAAAAATATTTTTTATTTATTTATATTTTACTCGAAAGCAATAAAACCGTCCTCTTCTTCTTCATATGTTAGCATTCTTACTACTCTTGAACCATATTTCATTTTTAATTTTTCACCCACTGATATTTTTGAACGATAAATTTTCATTGGCGAATCTTCATCACCATATAAGTTTGAACCGGTCTTAGATGGAGCTAATTTTGAATATAACTCTTCTTTATAATTTTTTTGTGTGCGAAATATTTCATCTCCTTCAAACACTTTGTATTTACGAAGATACGTAAGGGTTAATTCGTCATTATTGTTTGCATTCATCAACAACTGTGCCGTATCATTTCTTGGTATGAACGTTAATACATTGCCGATGACTCCAGGCGGTAATTCTCTTGTTTGTTCAATAATTGATTTCATGTTTGCTTGTTTTCTATATATATTCACTTGGCTTAAAAGTGTTTCAATTTTTACTTTAATTAAAATTTTCTTACCATATTATAGAATTTCTTTTTGTAGTATAGCTTATACATTGTTTAAAAGTTTTTTTACATTGATAGTTATTCACAGCTATAACATCATATTTCTAAAAAGTCCTCTTGATTACCATTTTCAGTTTCCATTAATATATATTTTTTATTATTTATTATAACTGTTTTATATTCTTGAAAAGGTTTTGAAGATTCATTATACATGCTATAGTCACGTTTTTTACAAATAGAAAATAAATTTCCCATTTATATTTTTATAATTAATATTTATATAACTTTTTTCAAAAGTAAAATCAGAAAAACAGAAAAAATCAGTAAAAAATCTTTGAAATATGTAATTTGACTTTTAAAAAAAATTAAAATTCGTGATTTACATTGAAATGTAGGAAATTTTTAAAAGTCATTAAAAAAGTATGTAGGCGTTCTTATGCAGTGGTCTAAAAAACTTGTTTTTTAAAGAATTTAGGAACTTTTTTATGTAGCATTTATAGGAACTAAATGATAAAAAAAGTTCCAAAAAAATGAGTGTAAATTTTATTGTGAAAAATGTGATGGATTTATTTGATTTATCTCTATATTTGTTAGTCCAATTAATTTATAAAAATCATCTTCTGAAATATCTTTAATTTCTAATTTACGAATATCTGGAAGATATTTGAACGCTTCATTATCTAAAAAGTCTTGTCCGTATTTTGTGTAATGCCCTATGATATTAATAATTTTAAAATCCAACATTTTTTTTATCAGTTCTAAATTATCGCCCAAAATATAGAACTTGTGATTGCCAGTTAATCCAAGTTTTCCTTCATCAATAAACGCCCCTGTAAAACTTGCTTTGTTTGAAATAATAAGTTTACGTTTATTTGCGTCTGGGTGTTGTTCGGTTGTTTTTTTTACCATCAATCCATCTCTTATGGTATATGTATCAACAGCCCACATATCCTCTAATGTATAGTCACTTGGTATTTTTGCCTTTGTTCCAGATGATTTTATAGTTTTGGTTTTGTATTCCAATTGTAGATTTCTTGTTTCAATAAAAGCAACGAGTTTATTGAATATGTTATGAAATGCCAATGGAATGGAATATTTGGGATTGAGATATTCTGTTGAAGTGGTTGTAAGTTTTTTACTTTGTATCTCACTAATAATTTCGGTTTTATTCATTACATTAATTGTATTTTGTAGTATAAATAATGATATAGGAATTTTACCGTTTATTGTTGCTAAACTCTTAATGTTATCCCATAATTTCAACCAAACAATATGTTTCTCCAACATATCGTTATGTAGTGAATGACTTTTCTTCAACCAACTCAACGGATTAATGAATACTAAAAATCCATCTGGTTTCAGCCAATTATTAAATGATTTTTCAATAAAGTTAGTCCAAATAGTTTCATTTTTTTTACCCAATTGTTTTCCAGTATGAGAACGAATACCACCTTTGTTGTATGGTGGATTTCCAAAAATTACATCAAAACTATTATCTTCTAAACCCCATATATTTACAATATTCATTTCTAATGTATCACCGTTATATAGATTTAGTTTGTATTCATTGCTAATATTAAAAATTTTATGACAAATAAATACGTTTTTTTTGTTTAATTCACTCATGTATATCATATTTTCAATAATGTGTTTTTTTCGTTGTTCTTTGTTTGGTATTTGTGATTCTAAATTTTCCATTAGTCTTAAATAAAGAGCTACGGGAAAATTACCCATTCCGGAAGCAGGGTCAAACCATTTAAAATTTTTTTCGGTAAATATACTTTTATTATATATTTTTTTATAATATTTGTCTAAATTATCCAACATTTCAAAAACTAAATGCATGGGTGTAAACACTTCGCCATTTTCTTGTTTCTCTTTTTTTTTTGGTTTTAAACAACTATCAATTAGGTCCAATAATTCTTTTGGACGGTCTATTAAACTTTGTAAAGACATCTTAAATTGTATAGCTATATTATATGTTTCTGAATCTTTTTTTACATATTTATTTACAATTTTTGTAATAAAATCTATAACATCTCCTCTGTTCCACCAAATTGTTGATTGTTCATTAAAAACCTCTAATAATTCAGGATTATATTTAATATTTTCTAACATTTTTATAAAATCCATTTGATCATTATGCATAGTTAGTATACAACTTAATGGTACAATAAAAGGTAATATATCTTTTGTAAGAGATATTTTTATAGATTTTTCTTCTACTTCCTCATCGCTTTCATCATCACTATTACTTATAGTATTTTTTTGAACTTTAACTTTTCCATTTGGTAATTCTTGGTCATTATCTTGATCCATTTTAATTTCAATTGTTTCTTTGCACTTACCAGATAATGTAAACATTTTATTTATATCATTTTGGTCATCTCCTTCTATTTCATAAATCAAATTCTCTAAATTTTTTAATATTCTTTTATGATGATTTATTGGGTCAGATTTCCATGTATCTAATAATTTTGTTACCAACTTAACGCCATATTTATTTTTTTTTTCAACTCCATTAAATAAGTCACTATCAATATTAATTAGATTATTATCTATTAAATATTCTATTTTTTTTTCAATGGTTTTATTTTTTTCGTGAATATTATATTCCAATATTGTATTCATTACTCTTGAGATATTTAAATCTACAACATATCCACATTTCTTACTACCATCATCAGTTTCGCTCATACAACGATACATCATTTGTAATATTCTATCTACAGAATATGTATTATTCAATAACACGACAACATCACAAAGTGGTAAAGAAATACCTAATGAACATTGAATTCCTGCCAATAAAATTAATCCTATTTTACCATCATTTTTTGCTTTGTTTTCTCTTTTATTAATATCACCATTGAGATCATATAAATTATATTCTTTTTTAGAATTAATAATCATAACATCATAATCTTTTGTAATAATGTCATTTTTAAGTTTAGATTCAACGCATTTAGAAACATGATCAATATTCATACCTTGTCCAAATGGTAAAAACCAAAGTTGAGTAGTAAAATCTTCATTACATAATGTAGTTCTACTATTTTTATTTTCTGATATATGTCTTATCCTTTCAAACATAGATTTCTTATCTTTAATTGCACCATTTGCTGAACCACTAATATAGCTAATTATATTTTCAACTTCTTTAGGATAATTAAATTTATTATTTTTGTTTAATGAAAATAATGTATCCATTGAAAACCCATACTTAGTATTTTTGATTTGTTCTTTAATTAAATCATACCTATGTTGATCCATAATAGTGGTAAGTAATTCAAGATCTGGCATATTATCATATATCTTAAGACGATTTTCTTTATTATCTTCATTAATAAATAAATTTATAATATCACCATGTTTTTCAATTAAACTTTTAATATTTCTTTTTTTACAAAATTGTTCATCCTCTATATTCCAATATAATTGGCAATGGGAAGATATGTTCCATTCTCTTAATGGTTTATTGAATGTAGCTGTTAAAAATAGTTTTGTTGTATTATTACTTGAGTATGTATTAATAATATCTTTTGATAATTGTGAACATCCTCCATAATGATTCTCGTCAAATACTATTAAATCTAAATTTAAATCAACGATAGAATTAACTTTATTATCTTTACAATAATCGTCAAGTAATTGTTTTGATGTTATTATTATATTATTTTTTCTTAGATTTAAATTTTTAAGATGATTTCCATTTTCAATACCCAATATATTAAAATCATTGAATTCTTTATATTTTTCTAACATATCATCAACAAATTGAGATTTTGTCTCAGATGGTGCAGGAGTTATGATTAAACAGTTGCAACTATTAAATTTATCTTTATATTTTATTAGTAAACCACCCACACCAAATGTTTTTCCTGCTCTACATTTCCATCCCCATAATATATATTTTTCACCTTCACTTATAAGATTTATTGTTTTAAAAGACATAAATTCTTGATGGAATCTTAATTCTAATTTATCTTTGGAATTACAATATTTCTCATTAATAACACCAGATTTTTCTAAATTAATATTTTGCAAGTCTTCTTGTATCTTCAAGTAGTGTTTACTTAAATCACTTAAGCCAAAAATACCTTTAATATTTTTTGAAATAGTATTATTAGTTTCTTGACTTTTGGAAATTAAATTTTTGACCTTTTCTTTATCATTAACAAGTAAGTATATTTCATAGTTTTTATAAATATTATTATGTTCATTAATTTCTTTAAGAATATCTTGCACTTCATAATATTTAATAGATTTTTTACTATCATCAAAACAATATTTTGATGATATAAATATCCAGGTTTCATCATTCTTATGTTGTAAAGTTATATCACTTGAACCACGACTATTGCCCTTAATTTTTGATGAAGATAAATAGACCTCTAAATTATTTATAGTTTTCATTTTTCCCAAATTAACATTTCCTTTCATATGATTATATTTATTATTTTCAAAAATATATCCACATTTTATTATAATATCTCCAATCTTTTCAAATAGATATCCTTTTTCACTATCACTTTTACATGAATTTAATAAATAATCAATGGAATTTTCTTTTATTTTTTTTATCAAATCTATAAGATTCATATTAATAAAATTGTTAATATAACTTTTATTAGAATCATTAACTTTATTTTTATTATCATATTTTAATAAAATTTCAATCAAATCATATTTATTTAATTTAGAATATTTTTTAATGTTTCTTTCTTTACATTTTTTCTTTAATTCTTTAACATTCATATTATGATATGTCATTTTATAATAGTGTTTATTAATTATATTTATATAATATCTATTTCAATTTTATAAATATCTTTATACTTAAATAATTTTTTATTATTAATAAAATTTATGCCCACTCATCATGATATTAAGTATTGTTATCTAACATAATAGCTGATAATAATAAAATAAAAAAGCAATGGGAATAATATTTACTGGTTATAATATTAATAGTAAAGAAGAATTAGATGTATGGTGTGGTGATCAAGGTAGAAACAAGTTATATAATGTTTTAACTTCTTAGCAAATGAACATTGTAATAGATTAGTTGATTATAAAGCTTACATTAGATTTATTATGAAAAATATTAAGAGGTTATAAGCATTATAATCCCAATTATAAACTATAATTTAATATTAAATAACCCAAATAATTATTATTTTACTTTTTTTCCAAAAGTAAAATCAGAAAAACAGAAAAAATCAGTAAAAAATCTTTGAAATAATGTAATTTGACTTTTAAAAAAAATTAAAATTCGAGATTTGCATTGAAATGTAGGAATTTTTAAAAAATCATTTAAAAAGTATGTAGGCGTTCTTATGCAGTGATCAAAAAAACCAGTTTTTTAAAGAATTTAGGAACTTTTTTATGTAGCATTTATAGGGTACTAAATGCTACAAAAAAAGAACCAAAAAAAAGAGTGTAAATTTTATTGTGAAAAATGTGATTATTCCACAGCGAAAAAAACACTATGGAACAGACATCTTGAGACGAAGAAGCATAAATCTGAAAAATGCTACATAGATGCTACAAAAAAAGTACATACTTGTAAATGCGGTAAGAAATACAAACATCATTCAAGTTTTTATAGACACAAAAATATTTGTAAGAAATTTAATGAAAATATAGAAATTAAAAATGATGAAAAAAATGAAAATATTCCAGATATGTTTAAAACAATAATTAATGAAAATAAAAAATTACAACAACAAATCATTACTATGCAAAGCGAACACACAGCAACATTACAGAGTTTAATACCCAAAATAGGTAATGGTAATACAACAAATAGTCATAATAACATTATTAACGTGCAAATGTTTTTAAATGATAAGTGTGCCGATGCGATGTCCATACAAAATTTCGCAAAGCAATTGTGTGTTACTATGGACGATTTAACAAAAAATAAAAAAGATTGTTTAACAAATGTGGTATTGAAAAACTTACAACCACTTTCATTAACAGAAAGACCATTTCATTGTACCGATGTGAATACAAAGGCATGGTTTGTTAAGGATGAGAAACAAGGATGGGAAGAGGATAATGGAGAGAAACTAATAAAAAATGCCGAAATAGGCATACAAAAAAAATGGTTAAACGAATTTGAAAGTCAATATCCCAATTGGATGTCAAACGAAACACAAAAAGATAAATATGTTCAAATAGCAGGGTCTGCCTCATCGGAATTACCAGAAAAAATAAAATTAAAAATATTGAGGGAACTTGGTGTGGAAGTGCCTTTGTCTAAAGATATAATTACTTGTTAGTAATAAGTATTTAAAAATTATATTTTAAAAGTAAATTTCAAAAATTTACATAAAAATTATCTTTTTCTTTTTTATGAACTATAGTAATAAATTAAATTGTTTTATTACAGCTGGAGTAAATACATGTGGGATCTGTTATAATAAAGCATTTTTTAGTACAAGTATTCCACCAAAACGACATGAAACATTACGCAATATGGAATTATTTTGTTGTGGTCATGGAATATGTGAGAATTGTTATAATGATATAAAAAATTTGGATAAATTTAGTTGTCCATTTTGTAGAAAAGATGGTATATGTATGGCTAATATTGATTATGTAATATCAGTATCATTAAAATCAATAAATCATTTAAGTTATTATGAAGAAACGTCGCCAGTTACAAAAAAAATAAATACACTTAGAGAATATCTTCAAGAATTAGATGATAATAATTATTTATCATATAATAATAATTTATTTATAGTATTATTAAGACAAATTATATTAGATAATATTGAAAAAAAATAATTTGTTTTATAAATTGATTTATATTTTTCCATAATTATTTAAATAATTATGGAAAATATGCGTTTTTATAATGAAAGTATACTGAAACAAATGAATAATAAAGAAGGATGCTGGAAAAATTGTATAACACAAAATGATTCAAAAAAAAGTAAAACAGATAATTATGTTTTGTATGCAACTGGTAATGCTGATTTAAATGGTCGTAAATATGTTGCTTTGCCTGTTGAAACTATAATTGATGATAGTATAAAAAAAAAATATAATTTGATGTAAATATATAATGTTAAAGTGTAATTAATTTACTATATACAATACTATCATATACCACCATAGTATCTTTAGGAACATCAACAAAATTAGGCAATGTATCATTTTTCATATAGTTGAATTTTTCTACTGCAAAAGCATAAGGATGTATGCAATAATAACCCAACATTTCATTAACCATACTACTGCTTTTATTACTTGAACGAAATGTTTCGTTGTATCGTAACAAAGGGCTTACCCATCGAACAGAACCAACACAATCATCACATGGTTCCTCCCAAAATGGCGAGATGCATTTTTTTACATCATTAACAATGAAACAAAGTGTGCCGACCAACGATATATAAAGTGCACCCTTTGGATGAAAGTGATCTTTAACCCAATATTCTTCATCGGTAGTATTCATACAACCAGCTACGATTACAAGTTCTGGTGCTACATTATTTGCATCACTCCATAAAAGGTCTACTGTATATGAGTTTCCCTCATTTACGTGTGTATCGTGTTCAATAACTACATTTTTTTTTGTATATTTGCGGATAAGTGGTGCTTGGTAAGATGATGTTATTTGATAAGGGTCTCCTTTAACTGGATTAAAATTTCCTCCTGTAATATAGGCATTTTGTAAAGTAACATTAAAGAAGGTACCAGCCTGAACCCAAGTGCTGTAATGTTCGCTATTATTTGCAAAATAAATACGAAATGGACGTTTATTGTATCCAGATAAAACAATATTTTCATTACAGTTCATGAAACTGACGTAGGGAGGTGCAACCATACCCATGTCATCAGATATATTAGGTATGATACTATCAATCTGACACTTTGAACCCAAAGTGTCATAATAAAATTCGAGCATTGTAGAATACCCAATTTTAATCATTGACAAATAAATAATGTATAAAAAATTAATTTTCATATAATATACTTACATGAATAAACTTTATATATTTTTGTAATAAATATATAAATGTTACTATATTTGTCATGTGTAATTGTTATAACAATTTTGGTAAATATTGAACAATCATTAATTTTATGCGTATGGTATATAGTTTAATAAAAATATTATTAGATGCTTAAATTTTGGTAAATATAAAATAATTAATATATACTTTATATATGTATACTTTTGATTCAACAACTTTGCTTAATTGGATTACAGCATTTGCTATATTTGAAATACCAATGGCTAATTTTTATCTTTCAATGTCAGGAAAAGATGATGTAATTACTAATTGGTATAGTGGCAAAACGATTAACATATGGAATGTTATTGCCCAAGACTCTTTATATGTTATATGTGGAATAATAGTTACATATACGTTGTTTAACTATTTATTAAAAAAAAATATAATTAAAGAAAACTTTTTATATTTTGTATTACTTTTTATATTTGTACAAATAGTAGGCGATTTAACATTTGCGTTAATAATAACAACTTGGCCTAAAAAGTATTCAACAAAATGGATTAATTATTTTAAAAATTATATTAAAAAAGCAGGATATAGTGCTTTATTTGGAGATACATTATATGTAATAATGTGGTCTTTAACCTACTATTTAGTTTCTAAATATATTAAACAATTTAAAGTAAAAATTTTTATTATTTCATTTTTTTTATTTTTAGTTTCGGCTTATTCTGTTAATTAAATTAAAAAGAATCATACCACCGTTTCATATAAAAAGATTCACTTATTTCTGGTTCCATATCAAAACCATAAACTACAGAGCCGTTAATTTTTGAAGAAATAATAATCTTATCTTCATTGTAAGAGGAAGGTTTATTTTCATCAAAATAAAATATATTACCTAACTGAACAATTTTACCTAAAAATATTATGTCATATGTAACATAAGATTGATTTTTTTGTTTATTTATATTTAACCAAATATTTTTACCATTAAATTTTATTGCATAATTAGTATTTATTTCGTTAGTTTCATTAAATAAATTCCATTTACCAGATAATTTATTATTTGTATAATTTAAATTTATGGTATTCCACGTGTTATTTAAATGTAATTCTAATAAATATAATTTATTAGTATATAAATTTTCTAATAACCATTTACCAGTAACATTATTTTGATTAATATATGTATAAGTATCTGTTTTATTAATAAATGAAATATTATGAAACTGTTGAAAAACAGGTATCATTGTAAAATTATTAACAAAATATGGAGATATTAATCCTTCACAAACGTTACCACTAATATTTAATGAATTATTAAATATTTTTCCATAATATTTTTTTTCGATATTATTATCACGTAAATTAAAATAAAAAAAATCTTTATTTACATTCCAGTAACCTATATAATTACTTTTTTTAATAGATGATTTATATATAGAACCTTGTGATTTTAAATGAATAACACTTTTTTTATTATTTTCATTAATAAACCAAGAACCTACAAAAGATTCTTTTGTTAAAAAATTAGAAGTAATAATAGTTTTTATATTATTTAATCTAATAGCATTAATAATAAAAGAAAAAAAAAGAAATTTCATAATATTTATATTATAATAATTAATTTCTATAAATAATTTTATAAATTATTATAATATTATTTCGTAAATTATAAAAAATTGAAATTCATTATTAATTATTTACATATTAAACAACATGTCGTCATCCAAGTTATCTTCAAATAATACTGATTGTTGTTTTAAATCTCGTCCTAGAGGTCGAGCACCAAAAGGAAAACATTGGATTAATACACCAGGATGGTATAATATTTCAAATAATAATGAAGATATAGAAAATCTTAAAAAAGAATTGTCATTAATAAAAAATGAATATGAAAAAAATAAAGAATATATCGAAGAAATAGAAGAATTATTGGATTATAATAATAAAATAATATCAATTATTATATCTTTATCTGAAAAAATTAAATTTGCTGGTGGAAAAGTGCAAAAAAAATACTCTTACAATCTTCGAAATCGGATAACTTAATTTAAAATTTAAATAATTTCATCTATAATACCATATTCAATACATTTTTCAGCAGGGAGCCAAATATCAGAAAATAATAATGTTTCTAATTCGTCTTCAGATAATTTTGTATTTTTTAAAAAAATATCTCTCAAGTTATTCATAAATAAATTTAAATTTGACATTTCCTCTTTCATTTCATTAAATTTTCCAGTAGAACTTGATTTTAATTGATGTATTAGAACTGACGAGTGTTGAGTCATAAATCTTTTATCACCACAAACGGCAATAGAAGCAGCAGCGGATGCTACATAACCATCAATATAAATATGTATAGGTGTTTCAATATTTTTTATTAAATCACAAATGTAAAATGAAGGCATAAGTTCGCCTCCTAAAGATTGCATATGAAGTTTAATAGGAAAACGATAATTATATTGAATTTCTAATTCTTTTGCTTTAATATCCATTTTTTTTAACATAGTTGCTAAAACCATACAAGATTCAGTAGACACGGAACTATAAAAATTAATAGTTAAAGGATTTTGATTATCTTTTTCTAAAGAAAATTCTACTGTTTCGGTTTTAGATTCTGCGTTAGTTTCAGGTATTTTTTCAGTATCATCATTATAATAAAGACTATTTAAAATATTATTAGTTATATAACCATTTGTGGAACATATAAAATTATGACGTGTCATTTTAATTGAAAATAAAAGTTTAAGTTGAGAAATTAAAATAATTATTTTAAATAATTTCATGTACTACTTTATAGAAATATTATAATTATTTTTGATTAATTTAAATACTAATTTTAAATTGTATAATATGAACTGTAATGATAAAATATTTTGTTCAATAAAAGCAGGTATAAATACTTGTAATATTTGTTTAAATAATGCTAATTTTTCTACAAGCATACCACAAGTAAAACACGTATTTTTACCAAATATGCATTTATTTCAATGTGGTCATGGAATGTGTGAAGATTGTTATAAACAATATATTGAAAAAAATGATATATTTAATTGTCCTTTTTGTAGAAAATCAGGATTAACAATTGCTAGTTTTGATTATTCTATAATATTATCACTACAAGCAAGAGGTATTTTTGATTTAAATGAAGACATGGTTTTTCCAACAAAAATAGTTAATACTTATAGTGATTATTTAAAAGAATGGGATGATAAAAATCATTCATTGTACAGTAATAATAATATATTTATGATAATGAAAAGAAAAATAATTTTAGAAGAAAAAAATAAAATAGAAAATGAAAATATAAAAAAATATAAAAATTATTTAATTAAAAGAAAACAATTTTTAAAAAAAAAACGTGCTATATCACGAGAGCAAGCAAAATGTAAAATTTGTAAAAAAAATACATTTACAAGTTTAAAACAATTAGAAATACATATTAATGCTAAACATAATAATAAAATATAATAACATGTATTATGTTAAATAAGTTCTGTGATAAAAGAACGTGCCATATAAGGAAGTGGAGATAAAACATTATTGCGAAAATCATAATCTTGAATTAAATCAGTGCGACATACACAACATTTATTTTTAGAACTAAGATTACTATTTAACTGGTTTATCAAACATTCTTTATGAAAACAATGTTCGCAAGAAGTTTTTATTACATCTTTTTTATACATAGTTTCTAAACAAATAGCACATTCATCTTTAATATCACTGTTTTTTATAGTAATAAATGAATAATTAAATAAAAAAATTAATTCTAAATTAATATCTAAATTTCTTCGTTCTAAAATAGAATTCATTGTTTATATATTTATAAATAATTTTTAAATAATAAGATAAATATATATATGGATAGTATAATTACTGAAAATACGACTGTAAGTAATTTAAAACCAAATATTAAAATATTTAACTGGCAAAAATTAATTAAATATATTTTAATATTAATTATTTTAGCATTTTTAGGATTAAATTTATTTACGCATGTAGGTGAAATTATAGAATATTTAAAAAATATTTTATCATTAATAGTAAATTTTGTATTAGATAAAACAAAAGAAGTTTTAAAAATTACAACATTAAATACAACTCACGGTATAGAAAGTGGTATAGAGATAGTTAAAAAAAAATTAGATGGTAAAAAAAATAATACAATTCAAATGTCTGATAAATTATTAGTGGATGAAAATCCAGAACCAGATATATCAATAAGTGAGATTCAAAATAATGTCAAAAGAGGAGTAGGGTATTGTTATGTGGGCGAAGATAGAAATATTAGAAGTTGTGTTAAAGTAAACAAAAAAGATAAATGTATGTCGGGGGATATATTTCCAACACGTGAAATATGTATTAATCCTAATTTGAGGCACTAATATTTTTAATACAATAACCAAGAGCCTTTAATTGTTTATTACTAATATTAATATTTTTAAGAACAAGTTTTTCTCTTTGTTGTTGTGTTAAACCATAATTTTCATTATTATTATTGTTATTACTACAAGTTGAAGTTTCTTCACGACCCCATGTTCTATTTAGTTTATAATTTTTACAAGACATTTATAATTTATATTTATATTTTAAATATTAATTAGCTTCATTAAAATACCATTTACTTGAAAGATATTGAGGTTTACTTTTAACTATATTATTACTTTTACCACTATTATAAACTTTAAGATTAGGACCTTTACTTATAATTTGATTAATTTTACCAAGACTAATAGCATTATCAAAATAACGTAAATCAGAAGTGTATCCAGAAAAACCTCCATTCATGGAGGAATAAACATTACCATAATTTTGTCTTGCTACACCTTTTAAAGAGTGTCTTTTAGTAAGAACCCCATTAATATACACATCCAATTGCTGTTGATTATTTAGACGTATTATAACATTAATCCATTTGTGTATAGGTATATTTTTAATAATAATGGTATCATTAATTTCATCAAAAGTATTCATAATAATTTCTAAATTATTAACGTGGGGAGTTATGTATAGACCAGGAGCATTGATAGGAAAAATTTTTCCATTATTGTCACCTTCTAATATAATATTATCATTACCTTTATGAAAAACGTGTTTGTATTGTTCTTTTTTATAACCATTAAAATCGTCAATATACATCCATATAGACCATGTAAATTCCATTCCTTGTTTTTCATTAACAGAACGTGATATAGTTATAGAATTATCTAAAGATGGATCTTGAGGAATATTAACATATTGTTTTGCGTTGTTTAATCCATTAATAAGTATAGGATCTTTTGATGGAGATAAAAACCATACTAAAATATTAGTTCCAACACGCAATAAAGATACAAATATAATAATAATAAATAATAAAAAAGCAAATTTAGTAATTATATTATTACTATCTAAAAAATCTTTTGATACTTTAACAAATTTATCAAAATTAGAAGTTTCACTTAATATATTATTATCTGAATTAGTTAATGAAGAAGTAAATTGATTAGTATTAACATTTTCATTTAGATTATTCATATTATATATAATAATTAAGATATTATATATAATGAAAATTTAAACTTCAAAACTTCCAGCTACTTTATTATCTTTAAGAAATTCAAATCGTAATTTATATTTATTAAAAAAATTACCTAAACCTCCTCCACCATATCCTTTTTTATAAATATTATAAACTTCCTGAGGATTACTTGCTGAATTCCAATATTGAAAATTTGAAGTCCAACCATTAAAACCTCCATTGGGTGTTATTTTAACAGGTGATTCAGAGTTTATATTAGGAACACCAGCTAAAACACATGTTTTATGTAATTTTCCATCAAGATAAATATCTAAAGTTTGATTTTGTAAACTAATAACTAAATTTATCCATTTTTGTAGAGGAAAATTTTTGATATTACAAGTATGAGGAACACTTTCCATTGTCGTATCAGTCATAGAACTTGTTGGAAAACAATTAATAGTAATGCTAATATCATTTTGCATTGCTCCTAGTGTAATTTTTGGTGAATTAGCACCTCTGTCTAATAAAAATTTTTCTTCACCAAATTTGTAATTCCAATCATTTACATAAAACCATAAAGAGTAAGTAAAATTACTTGAATTATTTTCATTACTGAGTTTATCAGCATCAATTAATGTTTCATTTGTACCAACTTGCATAGATGATATTTTATTTGGATTTTTTAATAGCATTAATATTAAATAAATAGCAACTATTATAATTAAAAAATAAAGTATATTTTTTAACATATTTATATTATAATATTAGAAATTATATAATACTAAAGTTTATTTTTTATAAATTTTATATCCATATTTAATTTCTCCTTTTGATAATATTCTATTAAAAAAAGTTACATTTTTAATACCACCTTCTAAACCATCTTTTTCACCAATAATTATATTTTCATAACTCATTAAAGGTGAAACATTAGATTCTGAAGCTACAAGATTACCATTTAAAAATATATCCATAATTCCCCCGTCATAATTAATTACTATATTATTCCATTTTTGATAAGGTATTTTTTTTAACAAAAGAATTTCTTTTAGTTCTTTATTTTTAATTTCTGTTTGAACACTTAAAGAATTTGTTAATATATTAAATGAAACCTTTGGTTTATTACCATAATTAATAATATTAGTATATTTATTATTATTTTTATTACTATTTGGTGGTGAAGAATTTAAATTAAACCATGCAGATATAGAATAGCGATAATTATAAATATTTTTTTTACTAAATTTTGTATGTAAACTTTTTTCACTTAATGTTTTTTGTTGATTAAGATATACAGGGTTTTCTAGTAATTTAATACCATCATGTGACATAATTAAATTAAATAAAAATGGTAACAAAAAATATAATGAAATTAAAACAAATTCAAAAATAATAATATACCATATAGGTTTAAATTTATCATCTATAAGATTTCCATACTGCTCAATATAGTCAATATTTAAAAATGATTTAAAATATTTTATATAAAAATTTTTAATAAAATCTAAAATTTTTTCTAAAAAAATAGAATTTTTTAAAAAATTTTTAATTAAATATAAAATAAGTATTATAAATCCTATAATTATCATAGATGATATTAGAAATGCTATTAAAGAACCTACATATGGGAAATTTTTAATAATATAAATAATAGTAAAAATAATTGTTATTATTGTTAAAATAGTAACAACAAGTCCAAAAAATTTTTTTAAAATTACGCTAAAATTTGGTGCTGAACTTCCAACATTAAAAATTCCTTTAAAATATAAAAAAAACATAATTAAAACAAAAAATACAGATGTTAAAAATATATAAGATACTATGGGATAATTTGTACTAATGTTCATCGGATTCCATTTAAATAAAACTAAAATTAATGAATAAAAAATAAGTATTTCATATAAGATAATTCGTTTTTCTTGTGTAAAAAAATTAGAAATTTTTATACCAAATGAAGATATTATATTATATAATTCATGTATTATTTTATTCATATATAAATTAAATAGAAAACAATTTATAGATTTTCAACAGCAGTTTTTTTCCCATGACAATCTCTACATAATGCTACCAAATTATCAACATGATTTGAACCGCCCTGATCAAGTCTTATATTATGATCTATTTCAAACCAAGCGGGTAATTGTCTTTTACAATCTCCACACTTCCAACCTTGTTCAGCAGCTACATATTTTTTTTTAGTTTCACTAACAGACCTTTTTGTTGTATTTTTACCAGAATTAAGAATACGATTTTCTTGTGAATAATTAGAAATGGGTTTTTTATGTATTCCATTTAAATTTTGTGGAACATTTAACAAAGGTGATAATAATTCACTTGCTTCTTTATCAATTGGCATAAATTTTATAATATTATTAGCATTACTAATTAATGTATGTGTTTCTAAAGGAAATTTTTTTATATAAACATATGTAGATATTCCAATAAAAGCAATACCTACCATTTGGTAATATTTCTTCCATGATTTTAATATTTTTACATATTTACCATCGTGATAAGTATTTGCAATTAAAAATATCGTTAAAGCAAAAATTAAAAATTCAATTTTCATTATATTATTTATTATGAAAATAAATACTAATAATTATTAATAAAAATAATACACCTAGAAATAATAATTTCTCTCTTCTTTTTTTTTCATCTTTATTTTTATTTTGTTTTGGTCTATAATTATCGTAATATTTTTTCATTGCTTCATCAAGTGAAATTTCAGGTTTATTTAATGATATATTTATTTTGTTATGAATAAAGTGCATCCATTTTATAAAAGATTTTCTTGAATCAAGATAAGGTTTAACAGGATATTTATCTAACAATTTACTAAATGAGTTTCCAATTTCATCAATTGGTAAAAATAATGGTAAATTATGAATAAAAGTATAATAAATTTTTTTTGTTATATCATTTGCTTTAGTAGGATATGATAATGCTATTGTATGCAAAAAAAACCAATAATGAGGACCCCATATTTGTGGATCTAATGTCATTATAATAAATGATATTAAAAATTAAGTATAAAAACATAAAATATGAAATATTAGTGTAATGAATAATAAACAACAACATTTTTGCAATAACTGTGGTAAGTATGGACATGTATTTAGTCAATGTAAACACCCAATAACAAGTTTAGGTTTTATTGTATATAGAATTAGAGATAACAATATATTAGAATATTTATTAATAAGAAGAAAAAATACATTAGGATTTATAGATTTTATGAGAGGTAAATATGATATTAATAATAAATCGTACATATTAAATATAATAAATGAAATGACAATTAATGAAAAAAAAAAATTGTTAAATAATAATTTTAATGAATTATGGAAATATTTATGGGGAGAAAATGTAGGATTACAATATCGTTCAGAAGAAATTATTTCAAAAGAAAAAATAAATTTATTAAAAAAAGGTGTTAAAGTTAAAAATAAAACTTACACCCTTAGTAGTTTAATTAAAGAATCAACTACTAAATGGAAAGAACCAGAATGGGGATTTCCAAAAGGAAGACGTAATCATAAAGAAAAAGATATACAATGTGCTTTACGTGAATTTCAAGAAGAAACTGGCTATAGTTATAAGGATTTAAATATAATAGAAAATCTTTTACCTTTAGAAGAAATTTTTACAGGTTCTAATTATAAATCATATAAACATAGATATTACTTAGCACAAGTTAATGAAAATATTAAACCTATTGATAAATTTCAAGAATCTGAAGTTAGTTGTATTGAGTGGAAAACAATAAATGAAATAATTAATATTATTCGAAATTATAATTTAGAAAAAATAGATACAATAATTAATGCTAATAAAATTTTAACTAAATATACTTTATATAACTAATATATAGTAAATGTCAAATAAAAATATAGAATCTATGTCAAATTCGCAAAAATTATCATTACCAAAAAGTATATCTGCTAATGAATTAGAACCTAATTCAGATACAGATGAACTATCATTACCAAAAAGTATATCTGCTAATGAATCAGAACTGGAACCAGAACTGGAATCAGAACTAGATATAGATGAAGCATCATTATCAAAAAGTGTATCTGCTAATGAATCAGAACCTAAATCAGTATCAGATATAGATGAACTATCATTACCAAAAAGTGTATCTGCTAATGAATCAGAACCGGAACAAGAATTAGATACAGATGAACTATCATT
>MDTE01018566.1_pt1 | contig 78547 bp, 74 predicted proteins | sample 811231 | NCBI WGS metagenome assembly MDTE01 (sample SAMN05326651, study PRJNA326480) | marine metagenome | isolation source: seawater | place: Indian Ocean: Red Sea | collected 2010 | reverse complement strand
TAAACCTCCAAATCGATTTATTAAATAATAATTTAAAAAAAAAGCATTTACTAAAACTTAGCAATAAAAAAAATAAGTTAAGTATTTATTTTCAAGGTGATTATTAATTTAATTCCCATAATGATAATCATTCTCATTCTATAATGGTAATTTTGAACTAAAAATTTAATTGTTAAACTAAATTTACAAAATTTATTAAAACATATAAATTTCATTTAACATGCATTTTTTAAGTTTAAAATAAAAAAAATATTTTAGTATGCCAAAAATAAAAGAGTATAAATTAAACCAAACAGAAAAAAAGTTCCTTAATGATCAAAATATAAATGAGATTGTGATACCTCCAAGGCATGATATTTTATTTTATTTTCATCTAATTGCTAATAAAAATGAAGTAATGAATGAGCATCATATCATGGTTAAATGGTCGGATTATATTTTTAGTAAATACAAAGACACTAATTGCCCGATTAAACCTTGCCAAAAATGTCCTTCCAGATTTACTCATCTTAATGTAGCAGCAAAAAAATATAATTTTAAATTGGAGTCGAGAAATAAAGCACTTTCAGAGAAATTCAATAAAAAGATGAGTATATTGTTACAACTACCAAAAGATCAGATTAGAATTGCATTTGAAAACTTCATACGTATGTTAATCAATGAACCCAAATCTAACGGAAAAAAAAGAGCAGCAAGTTCTATAACAACCTACATTAATCAGTTAAAAAAATGGGAGCAATATAGAAATAATTCACATAAATTAGGTTTAGATATAACTAAAAATATTAAAGAAATATTAACCAAAGACTTTGATGAAATAAGAATAATAGAAACAGAAGATCTAAATAAGATTTCTGACTTTATTTTAAACGAAAATATATGGAGAAATTCATTAATTCATATGAGGATTAAAGCAATTTATTTTTTAATGATTCATACTGGAATTAGGCAGAATGAGTTGATTGAATTAAATAGAAATGATTATGAAGGTGGTTTGATAAAAATTAGCAGCAAATATGGTGATAGAAGAGTTGCTTTGAATAAGGCTTCCCAATTGCAATTAAACAATTACTTAGAATCAAGGATAGATAATGAATTGCCATTATTTGTTAACCAAGATTATGAAAAATTAACTAAATCATCTATTGAAAATTCATGGAAGCGTATTTCTTCTAGGCTAAATATTCATTTTTCTTCTATAGATCTAAGAAAAACATCAGCCGTATTATTTGCTATGTCAGGCGCTTCAAACGAAGAATTAAAAAATTTATATGGCTTTAAGACGGCTTCAATTTCTAATAAGTATTTTTATGAAGGAAGAAATAGATTAGCCCTAGAAAAGCAGCGACAATTTAGTCCAATTCAATAAATTTGTTCTTAGTTCAAGTTATGGTGGCTCCGGTAGGGTTCGAACCTACGACCAATCGGTTATGAGCCGACTGCTCTGACCGCTGAGCTACGGAGCCTAAAAAGTACTAAACAATATCTTAAACTCAAAGAAAGATTTTGCAAACAACTTCTACAATAGATTTGTATGCAGTAGAATTATATATATGAAAGAAGTTTTTAGTAACGCATTAAGCGAATTAAATAATAATGAAGAGTTTGTTGTTGCATCTGTTGTAAGAACGTCTGGTTCTACGCCTCAGAAACCTGGATCAAAGTTATTAGTTAAGAAGGATGGGACAACTATAGGAACTCTTGGAGGGGGTTGCGTCGAAGGAGATATCTGGTTTGCATCAAAAGAAATTCTATCTAATGGAGGGGCTGCAAAGCACCAAGATTACATACTAAATGAAGATTTGGCTGCAAACGACGGGCTTGTATGTGGGGGAACAATGTACTTCTTAATTGATCCTTATAGATCAGAAAAATCTGATTTGAACAGTCAAATATTAAATGAGATGGATAAGGCATATAAAGGGGAATTATCTTTAGTTTTAGCCACTATAGTTAACTCAAATAATACAAAAATGATAGGACAAAAACTTATCCTTAAAGACAACGGAGATCTAATAGGAGATATATCAGACAAATCGCTTATAAATAGTATCTCTAAAGAAGCTGCAGAATTAATGAACTTTGGTACTTGTAAAACGATCGAAGAAGGAGAAGTTCAAATATTTATAGAAGGTATTACCACAGATCCTGTAGTACTTATTGCTGGTGGAGGACATGTAGGAAAATCAATTGCACCACTTGCAAAGGCTTCGGGGTTTAAGGTTTGGATTGCAGATGACAGAGAAGAGTTTGCAAATAAAGATAGATTTCCTGAAGCGGAAAAAATAATTAATGATAAGTTTGATAAAGCTTTTAAAGATCTTCCAATAAGAAAAAATACTTTTATAGTTATCGCAACTAGAGGCCATAATTTTGACGATTTAGTATTAGAAAATGCTGCCAAAACTGATGCAAAATATGTAGCTTTACTTGGAAGTAAAAGAAAGGCAATTTTAATTTATGAATCTTTACTAAAAAAAGGAATTCCAGAGCAAAGACTTAAAGAAATCAGGTCTCCTGCAGGATTAGATATAGGTGCAAGAACTCCTAATGAAATTGCTGTAAGCATAGTTGCTGAGATGATAAGTTTTAGAAACAGTTCTTCTTCTGAGCCAATGAAATTAAATGAAAAGTTATTTAAAAAAATAGTTGCTAGTGCAAAAAATTAAATTGCCTAAGATTTCTGCTATAATTCTTGCTGCTGGAAAATCATCTCGCATGAAAACTCCTAAGGCCCTTTTGAATTGGGGAGAAGAAAAACTAATCAATTTTCAAATTAAATCCTTAAAAAATTCGAACATCGAAGAAATAATTATTGTACTAGGATCTAATGCAATCGAAATCAAAAAAGAAATACTTTCAGATGAAGTTAAGGTAGTTGAAAATGTTGATTTCGAACTTGGAAAGACTACATCTATAAAAAAAGGTCTGTCTGAAATTAACAATAAAAATGATATATTATTAATCGCGGTTGATCAGCCGAGAAGTAAACTTCTAATTGAACAAATATCTGAATTTCATATTAATCATCCAGATAATAAAAAAATTGCTATGCCCTACTCAGAAGGAAAAAGTGGCCATCCGATAATATTTTCAAATACATTTTTTGAAGAACTAATTGAAATAAATGAGGAGACTGAAGGAATAAGAGATGTAATTAAAAGGAATCAGGATTCAATAATTAAATACAAAACTAAAGATAATTCTGCATTAATAGATCTAAATACGCCTGAGCAATATGAAGAATATTTATTGAATTATTTTAAATGAATCCTTAATTGTTAACTCTGAATCAATTAAACTTTTTTCTTTCATCCACTCTGCAAACTTATTCCAACTATCCATATTATTAGAATTTAAACTCTCATCCCAAAGAGGGGCGAGTAGTTTGATGCCCTGCTTTTCTAATTCAACATTTACCTCTGGATAAGCAGCAATTAATGATTCCATAGACTCAGAATTAGATTCTATTGATGATTCAAAACCCTTTCTAAATGATTTAACAAATGCCTCTACAATTTCTTTATTTTCCTTTAGGTACTCTTCGCTGGTCACAAGAACTAATTCGTGATACTTGGGTATACCCCAATCCTCAAATTTAAGTATGTTAACTTCTTCTCCTTCTAGTTCAATTAATATTGATTCATGGGACCAAAAAGCCCCAATTATTGCATCTACTCTAGAACTTAATAAAGCAGGAACAAGATCAAACCCCACATCAACCAAATTTACATCATCAATAGTTAATCCTTGACCTTCTAAAATACTTTGAAGTATTCCAACATTTAATGGGATTCCTGGATATCCTATAGTCTTGCCTTTTAATTTAGAAGGTTCAGATATTCCAGATTTTTTTAAAGTCATAATCGAATTCAAAGGAGTTCTAACAATAGATGAGACTGCAACTACTGGCACGCCCTCATTTCTAGCTAATAAAAGATCAGGTTGATAACTTATCCCAAATTGGTCTCTGCCAGATGCAACAGTCTGCAGAATTGTAGTTGGATCAGAAGGAGTATAAACTTCTACATCCAAATTTTCATCTAAAAAATATCCTTTATCTTTTGCATAAAAAATCCCAGCGTGATTAGAATTTGGATACCAATCTAATGCAAGAGAAACTGTATTAATTTCATCTTCACTAGAACATGAAAATATAGAAATTACTAATATAAATAACATTATTATTTTTTTCATTTAACTACTTCCTTTAATTGGGTATTTTTTAAAAACTAGCCTTTCGATCAAATAAAATATAGAAAAGAGGCTTACTGCAAGTAATGATAATACAAATATTGATGCAAAAACTCTTTCAGTCATAAATTGAGGAGATGAAGTTTTAATTAGCCACCCTAAGCCTCCACTTGCTCCTACCCACTCCCCTACAACTGCCCCAATTACAGATGATACTGAGGCAATTTTAAGTCCAGATATTAAATAAGGGAATGAATAGGGAAGTTGAATTTTATAGAAAATTTGTATTTTGCTCGCACCAAATTGCTTGGCCATCATAATCATCTCTGAATCAGCTGACTTTAATCCATCTAGAAAATTAACAATTATTGGGAAGAATGAAATGATTGCCACGATTATGATCTTAGAAAAAATATTAGGTCCAAACCACACTAGTAATAAAGGTGAAATTGTAATAACAGGAATAGTTTGAGTGGCTATCAGTAAAGGATAAACACTCTTTTCTACTGATTTAAAGAAAAATATTATTAGCGAAAAATTTATAGCTACAATTACCGAGAGTATTAATCCTAATAACACCTCAATAGATGTAGTTAAAAGATGCTTTAGAATGATATCTATAGATAAAAATAATTCTCTTATAATTGAAGACGGGGGAGGCAAAAACCAATCAGCCACATCTAGTGCTCTTACTAATAGTTCCCATAAAATAAATAGAAAAGCTGTAAGAATTATTGAAGGCATAAATTTTAATATATTCTTAACCATCGAGTACCTCTAAACTATCCTTAATTTTCCTATATAGACTTAATTTTTCTTCATCATTTATTGTCGCAATTTTAATCTCTTTAACTATTTTTCCTGGATTAGAACTCATAACAATTATTCTGTCTGATATCTTGATAGCTTCATTTATGTCGTGTGTAACAAAAATTGATGACATTCGGAATTTTTTTAATATATCTAGCAACCAATCTTGTAAATCCTCTCTTGTTATAGAATCAAGGGACCCAAAAGGTTCATCTAATAAAAGTATTGGCCTTTCTAATAAAAATGACCTAATCAAAGAAACTCTTTGTCTCATCCCTCCAGATAGTTGATGAGGAAACTTATTGCCTATGCCCTCCAATTTAAAATCCGACATCAAACTCAGTGCTCTTGGATAAGATTCGTCTTTTTTAGTTCCAGAAATCTCTAGTCCAAAAACAGCATTATCTAAAACATTTTTCCATGGGATAAGAAGATCTTTCTGTTGAGAATATGAAAAGTTATCGATTCTTCTCACAGAAGAAGTATTAGTGGTTATTTTGCCTGCAAAATCATCGTCAATACCAGAAATTGAATTAAGGAGTGTTGTTTTTCCGCAACCACTTGGCCCAAGTATAGAAATTATTTCATTTTCTCTTAAATCGAACGATATTCCTTCAAAAATTTTTCTATCTTTGAAAGATTTTGCAAGATTTGAAACCTCTAAAACTATACTCAATCGTATTCCCTTCGCTGGTATTATCCAGAAATCAGGTATTTTGCGGGTCGGTTTACCTTAAACCCTCTCAGCAAATGCTCCCCAAATACTTCAACAATATTATTTCAATTTATTTGTATTATCAAGGGAGAAAAATAGACTTAGGCTAGATGGATAAATCAAATAAAAAAGATCAAAAAGAGCATGTCTGCATAATCTGCGGGGCAAAAATACTTGATATTCATTGTAAAATTAAATGTCAAAATTGTGGCTACATAAGGGATTGCTCGGACCCATAGATATGAATAATAAAAAAATAAAAAATTTAAACCTACTCACTCTATTAATGTTAATTTTTATTTTTGTGTTTTCTTGTTCTTCAGACTCTAGCACTGATATGACCGCGCAAGAAATACTAAATCAAGCTTCCTCAAAATTAGATAAATGGAACTCCTTCAGGTTTGGACTAGAGCATGAAAAAGGTGTGACGAGCCTTTCAAATGGCTTATATCAGTTAAAATCAGTTCGAGGTGAGGTAATTCTTCCAAGAAGGGTAAAACTTGAAACGAACGCCATTACTTTTGGCCAACTAATTAAGTTAGATGTAATTCTGATCGATGGAAGAAGTTATTGGACTAACCCAATCAATCAGAAATGGAGTGAAATACCTGAAGGGCAAAGTCCATTTGGAACTTTCGATGTTGGAGAGGTGATTTTAAATATACTTTCAAGCATGGATTCTCCTGAAAAGTCGGGAATATCAGGAAATAAAATTGAAATTGTTGGTAAAGTTGATGCAAAAGTATTTGAACCGTTAGTTGGGGAGTCTGATCCAACCAAAATAGCGGATGTAACACTAACTGTGGATCTAAAAAATATGAACGTAATTTCAGCAAAAATTGCTGGTAAAGTAAATCCTTTAGATGAAGAAGATGTTATTAGAATTATTGAAATATGGGATGTAGATGTGGAATTCAAAGTTGAGCCCCCGTTGTGATAAATAGCATCTCAAAAACATTTAAGCCTTATCTTTTATTATTACCCTTTTGCGCAGGGGTTTTTCTTGGAGCAGATGATCAAACCAAAGTAGTGACTATTCTTCCACAAATAATGATTGACTTTGAAATACCAATTACTAGTTTAGATACAGCCTCATGGCTGATTACAATATATTTAATTGGCTACACTGCAGTGATGCCTCTAACAGGCAGGTTGTCTGACAAATTTGGCTTTAGAAATCTTTTTTTAATTTCTCTAATTATATTTGCAATAGGTTCTATTTTAACTGCACTAAGCCCAGAGATTTCTAAATTATTCCATAGAGAGCCTAATGTGAACTGGATACTTGCTACAAGATTTTTCCAATCAATTGGAGGAGGTGCTTTAGTCCCAATTTCAATTGCTGCAGCAGGTTTTCTAGTTCCAAGAAACAAACTTCCTATTGCTTACGGATTAATTGGAGCAAGTGCTGAAGCAGGGGGAGTGTTTGGCCCACTGCTTGGAGGCTTAATGACTCAAATACTTTCTTGGGAGTGGGCATTCTGGATAAACTTGCCACCCACTTTAATAATTATAATTTCTATATTCATTTTTATACCGAAAAATAAATTCCAAGATATAAAAATTGATTACGCAGGTTCTTTTATTTTTTTCTTGTTTATTTCATCTATAACTCTGGCATGTGCACAAATCACCAAATCTAACCAACTTTTAATTTTATTTTCTCTTATATCAATAATTACATTGATTATTGGAATTTTTATATATAGAACATCGGATGAATTTATTGTGCCTAAAAAAATACTAAAAAATACATTATTCCTGATATCCAATTTAACTCATTTCTTCATTGGAATTACCTTGATTATTGCAATTATCACTGTACCTGTAATGGCTGAAACAATTATGGGAGCCACACCACTAGAGGGAGGATTGAGATTATTGAGGCTAACAATTGCTTTATCTATAGGAGCATTTATTGGAGGGATACTCACCGAAAAATCAGGAGCAAAAATTCCGTTACTATTTGGATTTATATTAATTTCAATAGGATTCTTCTTTATGTATGGATGGGATCTAAATATTTCTGACCCATTTATGACAATACATTTATCAGTAATAGGTCTTGGATTTGGAGTTTGTATCTCACCAATAACTTTCTGTGCTATGAAGCAGATAAAAGATACAGAAAGAGGTTCAGCATCATCAATACTAACTGTATCAAGAATGCTGGGCATGACTATTGGCCTTTCTTCTCTAACAGCCTGGGGAACTACAAGATTTTCTAGTTTAACTAGTGATTTGGAAGGATTTTCCCTTGATCCTCTAGCTCAACAAAAATTAACCGATGCTACTTTAAATTCAGGTCTTCAGGTATTTCAAGAATTTTTCTTAATTGGACTTTTTGTAAGCCTGATAGCAATACCTATAGGGTATGTAATGACATCAAGAAAATAATCAGTTTTTTTCTTTACTAGATTGTTTTATTTCACTATCAAGTCTTTGCAATTCATAATTTTCGTGATCTACATAAGACATTAATTCATAAAAAATTCCATGCCCTGCCTTGTCCCTGATAAGGTTATGCATTTTTTGGCATATATCCCTATAAGATATGTGGCCCTGTTTCGCAGTTCTAAGTTCTATCAAATGAAAAGCTTGCCGGACATTTAAAGTCATTGAATACCGTATTTTATGCCCAAATAATAAAGCATACTCTCTTAATTCAGGAAAATTATCATTTATTTTGTTATGAAGTTCTATTGAATCATCAACGATCTTCAGGCACTTATCAATCAGTCCAGATTTATCTACTTCGCTAGGCATATCAAATCCATTTTTAGGTGACATTTTTTGCCACTCGATAGTCATTAATCTATGCCTTTGAAGATCTCTAAATGCCCCATAATCAGATAAAATATCAAAAGTATAATATGAATTTTCAAAGGCTCTTCCAGGTTTATGTCTTCTATTTTTTCTCTGACCCGTATATCTACATAAAACTTCTCTAACCTCATTGCTGTTAAAACTAGATACAATTTCTTTTAGGTCAGATAAAGATTTTTGAGATGATGAATAAAGGCAATATGCGGTTATCTTTTTTTCTGCATCTTCTTCCCACTCTATAAGATTAACATCTGATGAATCAGAGATAGAATTGCTAATATTTTTACTAACATAATCTTGAGTTTGAACTTGATTGTCTCTTAAATAATTAGACCATTCTACACCTCTATTTTCTACATCAACTCTCTTAAGAAATGAAGGAATAACTTTTCTAAGTTCTTCCAAAATCATGTCTGCATAATCTCGAACTTCGCTAGCAGGATGTACCCTCATTCTCATTAATAGTTGCTCATAGGCTTGACCACTCGCAAAAATACCAACATTTGATAATGTTGAGGTAGGTAAAAAATATCTCGCTACATCACATGCTTTTGCTCTTATAGTACCGTTATAAGCTTGCATACTAATGCCTTCTTCTTTAGGAAATTCTTTTTTATAAATTTCAACTAAAGTTCTGACTAATTCAGAATAGGTTTCAAAAGTATTGTCCATAGTCTTTATATAGTCTTTTTCTACGGAAGATCCTCTAAATTCTTTGGGCATCATATATCTATATGAATCTCCCATTTTCTGGTCATAATAAATATATCTTGTACTTTGTTCTAAATATGATGCTATCCTTCCCCACTCTAAAACTTTTGTTAATAGGTTAGATGCTTGTTCACAAGCCAAGTGTGCAGCTCCCAACTGAGCGACTGAGTCATCTCCATACTGAGTAAAGACTCTTTCATACAACTTTTCTGCCTTAGAACTATCTATTTCTATTGATTCAAATTTGTCATCTTCATTCCAAAATTCATCTAAAAAAAGTCTTCTTAGAGACTTTGGAGATCTACTATATCTTGCATAGAGGGCCCCTTTAACTACCTCGGGCATATTAATCAGGCAAAAAACTGGCTTATCTATATTAGTAAAATGATTTAAAAGTATAGCCTCTTCTTCTTTAGTAAACTCTTCTTGATAGTACAAATTCGATATGCCCTACTCTATCCAAAAATTTTACTTGGAGATTCAAGAATAGATTTCAATTCCCCTAAAAACATAGCGGCTTCTGCGCCATCATTAACCCTGTGATCAACAGATAACGTCATTTTCATTTGTTGAGAAACTTTTATCTCACCATTATCAACCACTGCCTCTTCTCGAGCTTTACCAACAGATAAAATTGCAGATTGAGGAGGAACAATAATGGCTGTAAATTGATCTATATCAAACATCCCTAGATTGCTTACACTAAATGTTCCGCCACTGTTTTCTTCTTGGGTTAAAGGGTCACCTTCCCCTTTTGCTCTAGTTGCTAGATCTTTAGCTGCATTTGATATTTCTTCTAAACTTTTATTCTCACAACCCAATACTGCTGGAACTATCAAACCTTCAGGTAAAGCAATGGCCATACCAATATTTATACTTTGATTCTCAATAAGGTTTCCTTCACTAAATGATGAATTAAATTTAGGGAATTTCTTCAAAGACTGAGTAACTGCATAAAGAACAACATCATTGACTGAAACTTTTAATCCCTTTGATTGATTAAATTCAGATCTAGCCTTAATCACTGCTGACATATCTGCTGAATTACTTATATAAAAATGAGGTATCTCTGTCTTGCTTTTTGAAACAACACCAGCTATAGCCTTCCTCATAGAAGTAAGAGGGATAGTCTTTGAATCACCTGATGATTGTGTTGATTTTGCAGGCCCTCCACTTTCCGCCGCGGCTTCTACATCTTCTCTTGTGATCCTTCCGCCAGGGCCAGTTCCTGAAACAGTTGATATATCCACGCCAAGTTCAGTTGCTAGTTTTTTTGCTATTGGAGATGCTTTTACTCTTGCGCTAGAACCTTTATCTTGAGAAACAACAGACGGCTCATCTTTTTTAGGAACATCTTTAGGTTCTGGGGTTGAAGCCGCAGAAGATGGTGAAGCAGAATCAGGTATTTCATCTCCTTCTCCTCCTACATATGCTATAAGATCTCCTACAGGCACTACCTGACCTTCAGGTACAACAATTTTCTTTAAAATACCTTCTCCATAAGATTCCATTTCAACAACCGTTTTGTCAGTTTCAATTTCAGCAAGTTTATCACCTCTTTTTACTTCGTCACCTTCTTTTTTAAGCCACTTGACTATAGTTCCTTCAGTCATGTCGGCCCCCATACTTGGCATTGTTACTTCGGTTATCATTATTGTTCCTCCTAATTTATAAACTATATCCTATCTTAATTTGCTTCAAAATTTTAGGCACACTAGACATTGCATGTTGCTCTAACTTTCTATTATAAGGCCAAGGCACATCTTCGCTTCCAACCCTAAGTAATGGACCATCTAAATAATCTCCGCTTGATTCTTGAACAGATGCCGCTAATTCAGCCATAACACCACCTGTTTTTCTTGCGGTATCAAGCAAAAGGGCTCTTCCAGTTTTTTGAACAGATTTATTAACAGTTTCATAATCCATTGGACTTAGGCTTCTTAAATCTATTACCTCACTAGAGACTCCTCTAGATTTCAATTCTTCAGATACTTTTTCTAACATTGGCATCCCGTGCCCATATGAAACCAATGTAATATCCTCACCAACTATTTTAATATCTGCCTTTCCAATTTCTATTTCATAATATTTATCATTCACCTCGCCTTTAAGTCCATATAGCCCAGCAGATTCTGCATATATAACTGGGTTTGGATCTTTTATTGACGATCTAATCAGTCCAAGTGCATCAGATGGATTTGAGGGAGCAACTACTTTAAGTCCAGGGACTTCACAAAGCCAAGTTTCAAAACTTTGCGAATGAGTAGCCCCAAGTTGCATCCCAGCTCCAGTTGGAGCTCTTATAACCATTGGGACATTAACTTGACCGCCAGACATATATCTGATGTTAGCAGCCATATTCACTATTTGATCAAAACCAACTAAAGAAAAACTAATAGACATTAATTCTACTATTGGTTTTAAACCTGCTGCAGCACTTCCGATGCCTGCACCTATAAAAGCTGCTTCTGAAATTGGGGTGTCTTTGATTCGCTCAGGACCATATTTTTCAAGAAAACCAGAAGTTATAGCGTAAGCGCCTCCGTAAGCACCAATATCTTCTCCCATAATAAATACATCAGGGTCAGAATCCAACGCCTCCATTAAACCTTTTTGAATTGCCTGTCTTACAGTAATTTCACTCATTATGCATAAATATCGTTTTTAATATCGTCTAAATCTGGCTCAGGACTTTCCGTGGCAAATTTTACTGCTTCATCAAGTTCCTTTTCTGTAGATTTAGATATTTTTTCTATATCTGTTTCTGTGGCTATACCTTCTCTTATTAAATGATTATAGAAATTAATTAAAGGATCTTTCTTTTTCCATTCATCAAGTTCCTTTTCTGCCCTATACTTTGCTGGATCAGCCATTGAATGCCCTTGGAACCTAAAAGTGGTAGCTTCTATAAAAGCAGGGCCAGAGCCAGACCTAATCTTTTTTATAGTTTCCTCAGTAACTTCCTTAACTGCTAAAACATCCATGCCATCTACAACAGTGCTTGGTATGCTGTAACTTTCAGCCAAGTTGCCAAAGGATTTGCCATTAGTCCTAATTCTTTCAACACTTGTGCCCATGCCATAAAAGTTATTTTCAAGAAAAAATAATATTGGTAATTTCCAGACACTTGCTAGATTCATTGTTTCATGAAAAGTCCCTTGATTAGTTGCACCATCTCCGAAATAGACAACTGTAATATTGTCCTTGTTTTGATACTGAGAAGCTAACGCAAAACCTGCAGCCAAAGGAATTTGGGCTCCAACAATAGCATGACCTCCCATAAAATTTTTACTCGCATCAAATAGATGCATAGACCCTCCTTTGCCTCCACTTACTCCTGTTTTTTTTCCGAAAAGTTCCGCCATTAAAGGTCCGGTTTCAAGGCCTCTAGCTATAGCATGTCCATGATCCCTGTAGTGAGTTACGATAAAATCATCTTCTCTTAAGGGGGCTATAGAACCAGCAGCAATTGCTTCCTCACCAATGTAAAGATGAAGAAAGCCTCTTATGAAACCTTTAGAATAATTCTCCCCACAAGACTCCTCAAAACGTCTTATAAGATACATTTTTCTATATAAATCTAGATACTCTTTTTTTTCCATTTATTTAACTGATCGAGTGTTATTCAATATTACAACACATTGGTTTCTTAAAGAAATTAATTTCATTAATCCTTTTTCGCTGCATTACAAACATTTTTCATAAGCATTGCTATTGTCATGGGGCCTACTCCGCCTGGAACTGGAGTTATGTATGAAACTTTATCTTTAGTAGACTCAAAATCTACGTCTCCAACTAATTTATATCCTGATTTCTTACTTTTATCTTCCACTCTATTGATTCCAACATCAATTACTATTGCTCCATTTTTTATCATAGAGCCATCCACAATGTTAACAGAACCTGTTGCAACAATAACTATGTCAGCTTTTAAAGTAAATTCAGGCAAATTTTTTGTGTTGCTATGGCATAAAGTTACAGTAGAGTTTGAATTTTCTCCCCTTCCACTCATTAGAGCAAAAAGCGGTCTTCCAACAATATTACTTCTACCTATTATTACCACTTTCTTTCCAGGCAAATTGATCCCGGTTCTGCGAAATATTTCCATTATTCCAAAAGGAGTTGCAGGAACGAACCTAGGATTTCCTGAGTTAAGCAATCCAATATTCTCACTAGTAAGTCCATCCACATCCTTAGTTGGATCTATATATTCGATCATTTCCCTTTCATTTAAATCTTTAGGAATCGGCAGTTGTAGTAAAATACCATCAACATTGTCATTGCTATTCAAGTTATTTATTTCGTCTTTTAAAACATTACTATTTACATCCGATTCAAATCTTATTAGTTCTCCTTTTATTCCCACTTCAGAACATGCTTTGAGTTTAGCCTTAATATAAGATTCTGAGGCCGGGTTATTACCTATCAAAATAATTGATAATGAAGGAGGTCTGCCTAAATTTTTTGAAATCTGATGCAAATCATTAGAAATTTCTTTGAGTATTTTTTTTGAAATTTCTTTTCCATCAATTAACATCACATAAAATATAGTTGGTTTAAACCATAAGTTTACAATTTACCATGAGCGAGAACAAAAATATGCACATAGGAATAGACATTATTGAAATAGATAGAATTGCGTCTGTTCTTAATAAGCACCCTAAAAGATTTCTAGAAAAAATTTTTACAGATTACGAAAAAAATTATTGCAAAGGGAGGCCTGCTCAGTTAGCTGCTAGATTCGCTTCAAAAGAAGCAGGAATGAAAGCGCTTGGAACTGGAATTAGAGGGGTTGGGTGGAGAGAAATAGAAGTGCAAAGGCATACAAGCGGAAAGCCTTATTTAATTCTTCATGGAAGGGCAAAAAAAAGGGCTGAAAAACTCAATATAAAATCCATTGAATTGAGTATAAGTCATTCAAAAAATCTAGCCACAGCTATAGTCCATATGACGTCATGATACCAATACTAGCACCTGCTGAAATTAAGAATGTTGAAAATAAAATCAGTCTAGATCCAAAAGGAAAAAATCTTCAAAAAAAGGCAGTTGAAGGAGTAGTAAATATTTTAACTAGATTAGATCCGTCAAAATTAATTGTTGTTGTTGGATCTGGTCTCAATGGAGAAGATGGATTATTAATTGGAAATAAATTAAAAAATAATAGTTCTATAGAAATAGAATATTTCCATTCTATAAACGCAAAATCTAACTCTAGTAACTTCAGTTTGGCAAAAAAACTAAATATAGATTTAAAAGATATAAATGAATATAAAACAAGCAACAAGTCTGGCAATATTATAATTTTAGATTGCTTACTTGGAATATCTGCAAAACTTCCTATGAGACCCGATATATCAAGGAATCTAGAATTCATAAACAAGTTAAGTGTAAAATTAGATGCAAAAATTATTTCCTTGGATATACCTTCAGGATTCGATCCTAATACAGGACTTCAAGATAAAAATACTTTAAATGCATCTCATGTTATTTTTTTAGGCTACCAAACTACAGGAACACTAAAAGATCCTTCATTATTTACCTCAACCTCTCATATAGATATAGGAATTGAAAAAAAAGACATAAGCGAATTAGATATAAAGTGCACCCAAGCAATAGACTTCAATTTTGTTAGGAAAATATTTCCAAAAAGAGGAAATAATTTATATAAAGGTCAGTTTGGATCTCATTTGATAATAGGAGGCTCAGAACAATATCCCGGCGCTGCGATATTAAGTACAAAATCATCTAATATTGCTGGCACAGGCCATACATCTGTATCAACTTCATCGCACATATTAAAAAAAATAATAAATGAGGTCCCCGAAGCTACCAACTTTAAATTTGATTTATCAGAAAATTTGGATGACGCTCTATCAAAATTCACATCTATATCAGTAGGAGTAGGGTTAGGAATAAGTGATAAATCAAAAAAAATAATCGATGATTTAATATATTATCTATCAAATACAAAAAATAATCATAAAATAGAACTTGATGCAGATGCCCTAAATATTCTTTCTGAAATTGAAAATTGGTGGCAAAATTTTAAAATTCCTACTTTAATTACCCCTCACATTGGAGAATACAAAAAACTTTTTGGAGTAAAGGGAAGCAACATTTCGCTAGATTCTATTAAATCAATTTCAGACAATACAAATCTAAATATTCTTTTAAAGGGAGCAAATACGATAATTACTACTCCTAATGGAATTCAAAAAATTAATACTTTGGCTAATGGAGGAATGTCAAAGCCAGGTATGGGGGATGTGTTAACTGGAACTATAGGTAGTTTAGCCTCAAATAATTCTCTAAGCATAGAAAACGCCGCCATTATAGGAGTTTATGTACATAGCCAGTCTGGTTTATTAGCAAAGGAAAAATATGGAGCAACTTCAATGACTGCTAGTAATGTGATATCTTTCATACCCCAAGTATTTAAAATATTGGAGTAAAATGCTAGTTGCGATAGATATAGGAAATAGCAAAATAAAAGTTGGATTTTTTGAAGATTTGAATCAAACTGTCTCTAAGGTTAGTTTTTTCGATACTAATATAAAAAACATAACTGACATCTCCAATTCAATTAATAAATATATAGATTCGCTAAATAAAGATATTAATTTAGCAGGTTGTATTATTTCTTCTGTAGTACCTAATTTAAACAAAGAAATTTCTTTGGAAATAAATAAAAAATTAAATTTAAGCCCTATATTTGTAGATTCTAATTTAATCACAGAAATAAACTTTAATTATGAGCCAGTCTCAGATTTAGGCTCTGATAGAATCGCAGACTGCGTAGCTGTGAATAATTTATATCCAAAAAATTATTTCAAAATAGTTGTTGATTTTGGAACAGCTACAGTATTTGAAGTCATTTCAAAAACAGGTAATTTTTTAGGAGGATCGATTTTTCCTGGGCTAGAAGTAGCCTCGAAAGCTTTATCTAATAATGCTTCACTATTAAAAAATATTGATTTTGAAGATCTTAGCGCCAATAACAAAGTAATAGGGAATTCAACTGATGAATCTTTAAAATCATCTTTATTTTGGGGATATATTTCTTTAACTGAAGGAATCATAAATAAGATTATCAATGAATTAAATATCCAGAGAAAGGAAGTTTTTGTAGTTGGCACTGGAGGTTTTGCAAACTTAATAGACAATCATACTAGAATTTTTGATAATATAGAGCCCAACCTTACTTTGGAAGGCTTAAGATTAATTTATAAACTTTATGTTGAACAAAAATAATGAATTTTAAAGGAAAGAAAATAGCTCTATGTGTAACAGGAAGTATTTCTGCCTATAAATCTGTACATTTGGCAAGCGAATGGACTCAAAAAGGTGCCTCGGTGCACGTTCTTTTGACTGAATCTGCAAAAAAGTTTGTTGGAAAGGCAACTTTTGAAGGCATCACTCATAATAAAGTTATAGATTCTTTATGGGACAACAATCTAGACTCAAACATTGACCATCTAGACATATCAAAAACAGCAGACATTATAACAATAGTTCCAGCGACAGCTAATATTATTTCGAAAATTGCTAGAGGGGCATGTGACGATATAATTTCTACGACTATTATTGCGACTTCCAAGCCTATCTTGATGGCCCCTGCTATGGATGGGAATATGTATGATCACTTTGCAGTAAAAGCAAATATAGACATATTGAAAAAAAATGGCGTTATATTTATGGAGCCTGAAGAAGGATATCTAGCTTCAGGATCTTTTGGTAAAGGAAGATTGCATGATTTAAGTCATATCTCTAATGAAGTAAATAGGATCTTAGGCATAAAAAATGAATTAAAAGATAAAAATATTCTTGTATCTGCCGGTGGCACTAAAGAACCTATAGACTCAGTAAGGTATATTGGGAATAGATCATCGGGCAAAATGGGCCATCTAATTGCAGAGGAGAGCCTAATGAGAGGGGCAAATGTAACTTTAATATCATCCTCTAATTTAATTACTGCATCAAAAATTAAGAAAATTTCTGTTGAAACAGCTGAACAAATGGCGAGTGAAATAAAAACTAGAATTAAAGATGCTGATTGCATAATTATGGCTGCAGCAGTATCAGATTTTACTCCTGAATTTGTAGTCGATAAAAAGATAAAGAAGCAATCTAAAAAAGGCCTAGAAATAAATCTAAAACAAACTCCTGACATTTTAAAAAGTATAAGAAAAAATGACTGTATTAAAGTAGGATTTGCTGCAGAAACTGAAAATCATTTAGATAGCGGGATGGATAAACTTAGATCTAAGAATTTAGATATGATTGTAATTAATGATGTTTCAAATAAACAAATTGGATTCGAGTCTGATTACAATCAGGTTAAAATGGTTACTAAAGATGGTAGTATTTCTTCTACAGATATAGAGCCAAAAAGAGTAATTGCAGGCAGAATACTCGATAAATTATCAAAAATAATCAAATAAAATGAAATTATTTTGGAAAGAAAAAGCAAAAGGTTTAGATCTAGTAGTTCTAGATGATTCTGGTGAAGAATTTGTAGTTGGCGGGGTTAGGTTAACTAAGAGAGGTATAGAGGCTATGGCAAAAGCCCAAGGTTATGACCCTGGCAGAGCAATTAAGGGGCTTACAACCATTGAAGAAGGCAAGGAATTTGTTGAGCAATTTAAACCATGGGTTGATTTCTTTGGAACTGACATAGAACTTTCAGAAAATTAATCGATAGAGGCTCTAATCCCTTCCTTAGAACCAATATTTATTTCGATACTTTTAGATCTTGCAGCATCTTTCACATCGTCTATAACATCTCTGAGCGCACCCTCAAATTCTTTATTTACAGATAATGAGACATGATTTACATCCGATCCTAGACTTAGTTCATTATTTGTTTTTTCTTTCCTAACTGCACCTATAGCTTCTCGAGCAATAACCAACTGAGTAGAATTAATATTTTTAAAATCTAAATTAATTTTTTCAGGCCATTTCTCTAAATGAATAGATTGATATTTTGAACTATTATTCCTATAAATCCATCCCCAAATTTCCTCAGTTACCATAGGAATAAATGGAGCAAATAACTTAAGCAAATTCTCCAATATCAGCCTTAATGTTGTTAATCCAGAAATAGTCTTATTTCCATAGTCATTGAATTTGCTTCTATTCTTTACAAGCTCGATATAATTATCGGTGAAATAGTTCCAAAAGAAATCTTCCAACTTGTTTAATGCTTCAGAGAATTGGAAATTTTCCATGCTTTTGGTTATCTCATCTAAGTATTCATTAAATAAATGTACTGTAGATAAATCGAGTGGTTCGGTTATATCAGAAATATTAACAGATTCTGGGGCACCATTAAGTACGAATTTACTCGCATTAAATAATTTAACAACTAGTTTCTTCCCTACTTTGAATACTTGTTCATCATTGGCAGTATCACTACCTAACCTTGCATTGGCTGCCCAATATCTTACTGCGTCAGCTCCATATGTCTCAATTAGGTCATTAGGAACCACTACATTACCTTTACTTTTACTCATTTTTTTTCTGTCAGGATCCAAAACCCATCCACTAATGATCACATTTTTCCATGGAATTTCGTTATGATGAAGCGCTGATTTTACTACAGTGTAAAAAGCCCAAGTCCTTATTATCTCATGGCTTTGAGGTCTTATATCATAGGGAAATACTTTATCTAAAAAACTATTTTCCTTATCCCATTTTCCTCCTATTTGAGGGGTCAATGAACTTGTAAACCAAGTATCAAAAACATCTTTTTCACCAATAAATCCATTTGATTTACCTCTATCACTTTCTGTATAACCAGAAGGTGGGTCTTCAGTTGGATCAACTGGTAAATCAGATAAATCGGCCACAATTGGATTATTGTAATCAGGCCTACATTTTTCATCTAATTTGTACCATAAAGGGAAAGGTACTCCAAAAAATCTTTGCCTACTTATGCACCAATCAAATTGAAGGTTTTCAGTCCAATTTTCAAATCGCTTTCTCATAAAATCTGGATGCCAATCGATTTGATTAGATTTCTCAATTAACAATTCTTTTTTATCCATTAATTTAACAAACCACTGCCTAGTGCTTAGTATTTCTAATGGTGTCTTGCTTCTTTCATAAAACCTAACACTATGAGTAATTTGCTTAGGCTCGCCTACTAGAGCCACATCAGCTTCAAAGTTGTCCTTATTTGAAAGCATTTCTACTATTTCAGTTTTAGCTTGCTTTAAAGTTTTTCCAGCTATTCTAGAATAAAAATTATTGGCTTCTTCAGGATTTTTAGATTCCCATTCATTAGACCCAAAACTAACTTCATTTAACCTTCCATATTTATTCACGATTATTCTTGTATCTAGATTATTTTCCTGCCACCATTGCACATCAACATTATCCCCAAAAGTACACACCATTAATATTCCAGTTCCTTTTTCCATGTCAACCAATTCGCTTCCAAATACTGGAACCTTTACTCCAAAAAGAGGGGTTATGGCATTTTTTCCAATCAGATGTTTGAACCTTTTATCATCTGGATGCGCTGCCACTCCAACGCAAGCTGCAAGTAATTCTGGTCGAGTAGTAGAAATAACGAATGACTCATTTGAGTCAGTTTGAAACCTTATATCATGAAAAGCGCCCGGCATTTCCCTATCTTCAATTTCTGCCTGTGCTACTGCAGTTTGGAATTCAGGATCCCATAAAGATGGATTATCCGTATTATAAACAAATCCTTTTTCATATAGATCAATAAAGCTTTTCTGAGCAAGCTCTCTAGGCAAGTCTTGGATAGTAGTATATTCATGATTCCAGTCTACAGACAGTGCAATTTTCATAAATAATTCTTTAAATACCTTTTCATCTTCAGTTGTCACTATATGACATAATTCAATGAAATTTTTTCTTGAAACTTTTAAAGCTGAAGAGTTATTACCATTTTCCTTAATCTTATCTAATATATTCTGAACACTTTTCTCTTCAGGGTCACACTTAACATTAAAGTAATCCTGCACTCTTCTTTCTGTAGGCAACCCATTGTCATCCCATCCCATTGGATAAAATATTTCTTCTCCCCTCATCCTTCTGAATCTAACAATAAAATCTTGATGAGAATAAGAAAATACATGACCTATATGTAAATATCAGCTAGCCGTAGGTGGCGGGGTATCCACAGAAAAAATCTTTTTTTTGGAGTCTGGGTTGAAGTTAGAATATAAGTTTTCTTTATCCCATTCTTTAATTATTTTGTTCTCAACATCTAAATGTTTATAATTTTTTGGAAAAATGTCTTCACTAATATAATTCATTCTTTATTCCAATTCCTTCTAAATAACCCAAACCCCTTGAAATTAAACTGGCATTTAATTCTGGAGCACACAATTTAATCCTTTTTTTTGACAGCCAGTATGTAAAACTATCATATTCCAAAGAATATATTTTATTAGGGACATAATAACTTCTTTCGCCTAGCCTTTCATTTGAGCAAAACTCTGCCCAAAGATCTTCAATCTTCTTTCCATAAATTAACCTGAATATCTTCTCATTGATTACAAAATAATTGACATGATCAAGATATCCTCGTTTTTTTTCCATTTCTGATCTCAATACTTCTCTAATAGCATTTTCGACAACTACTCCATAAAAATAATTCAAATGTGCGGAATATAGTTTTGATCCCATGATTTTTTTTATTTGATTTCTCTCTTTATGACTAAAATCATATGCAGTAAATAAATAGCTATCCAATTCATTCAAATTATCAAATTTAGAATAATAATGTTTAAGTGATAACTTCCAATTAAATGCTTCGCCTGATATGAATGTGCTATTTATTTTATGGTAAGGAACGCCTTTTATATCAGAAAAATAATTATAAATAATTTCCATATAACCTGAACTTCTTAAATGGTTTTTATTAAGAATATCTAAGTTCATAACTGACAATCTTTTGTGCCAAAGCATTTTTTATATTTTAAACCACTACCACATGGGCACGGGTCATTTCTTCCAATTTTCGCATTTTTGTTGCCTTCTAGGATCAAATTCTTCGTTCTTTTAATCTTAACCGAGGACCCTAAATCTGTTGATTTAGAAAATGCTATTAAATTTAAACTAACATCTCTTTTAATTCTGATAAGTAAGTTTTCAAATAAATCAAAGCTTGTTTTTTTATATTGAATTAATGGATCTCTTTGGCCCGCCGCCTGAAGACCTATTCCTTGCCTCATATTATCCATTGTAGTTAAATGCTCTACCCAATGCATATCTATAGCCCTTAAAAATAGACTTGAAATCCAAGATGAAATTTCTTTACTTTCGTTATTATTTTTAAAATTTTCTAGCAAATTTATTATAAAATTTTCTGTTTCTTGCTGAATATTATTTTTTTCAGAAAAATTGATATTGATCTCCTGAGGATCAATAAAAAATATCCTAGATAAATCTAACCGCACTCTATTTTCTATATCATCATCATCTCCTCTTGAAACCAATATAAAATCTATAATATTTTGAATAATTTCTTCACTCCATTCATCAAAATAATGTTCTTTTTTTAATGCTCTATTTCGTAAATCGTAAATAATTTCTCTCTGACGATTCATTACATCATCGTATTCAACAAGAGCTTTTCTAATCTCAAAGTTATATCCTTCAACTTTAGATTGAGCATTTTCAACAGCTCTGGTTAATATTTTGTTCTCTATAGGAATATCATCCTCCATTCCTACCATATCCATCATTGACTTTATTCTTTCTCCGCCAAATCTTCTCATTAAGTCGTCTTCAAGAGAAATATAAAATTGAGTAAATCCGGGATCACCCTGCCTTCCTGACCTCCCTCTTAATTGATTATCTATTCTTCTACTTTCATGCCTCTCAGTTCCTATTACATGCAATCCTCCCACAGAAATAACCTTATTGTTATCATTTTTCCACTCATCTGAATTATTTACTGATCCTCCTAAAACTATATCTGTCCCTCTTCCGGCCATATTAGTTGCAACGGTAACTGCTCCTGGTTTTCCAGCATCAGCAATAATAACTGCTTCTTTATCATGAAGTTTTGCGTTTAAAACATTATGAGGGACACTATTTTTTCTAAGCATACTGCTTATAATTTCTGACTTTTCTATACTAGTAGTCCCTATAAGTACAGGAGATTTTTGTTTTTGTAATTTTGAAACTTCATCAACAATAAATGAAAATTTTGATTTCTCATCCTTAAAGATCAAATCAGAAGAGTCATCCCTTATTAGGTCAGAATTTGTTGGTACTTCTACTACTTCTAAATTATAAATCTTATAGAACTCTTCTGCTTCAGTAATGGCAGTACCTGTCATTCCTGATAATTTTTCATACATCCTGAAAAAGTTTTGAAGAGTAATAGTTGCATACGTAATTGATTCTGCAAGAATTTTTACATTTTCTTTTGCTTCAATTGCCTGATGAAGGCCATCAGATAATCTTCTTCCTTGCATAAGCCTGCCAGTAAATTCATCAACTAAAATTACTTGTTGATCTTTTACAACATATTCCTGATTTTTTCTAAATATAAATTGAGCTTTTAATGCGTTCTCAATAAAATGTGTTAATTCTGAATTTTCAATGTCATATAAGTTCTCAACATTTAAGTTTTTTTCAACCTTCTGAATCCCATCTTCGGTCAATGTGACATTTTTTGATTTCGCATCAATTATAAAATCATTTTCTAATTTTAGAGATCTAGCTATAGAAGAGTACTTTCTGTATTCACTCGACCTATCTTTAGCGGGGCCACTAATAATTAAAGGTGTTCTGGCCTCATCTATCAATATATTATCGACTTCATCAACAATTGCGTAAGCAAGTTTTGATTGAACCTGGCTATTATGATCCATCGCCATATTATCTCTTAAATAATCAAATCCAAATTCATTATTTGTTCCATAAAGTATGTCACATTGATATGCTTTCTCCCTGCTAGTTTCGTTCATTAATCCTTTTTTGCTATCTTCTTCAAATTCATAAATAAAAGAGGATCCACTTTGAAGACAGCCAATAGAAAGCCCTAAAAATCTATATATTGGCCCCATCCATTCAGCATCCCTTTTTGCTAAATAATCATTAACTGTAATCACATGCACAGAATCTTGACCTATTGCATTTAAGTATGTTGGCAATGTAGCAACAAGTGTTTTCCCTTCCCCAGTTTTCATCTCAGAAATTTTACCTTGATGCAGGACTAGTCCACCTAACATTTGTACATCAAAATGCCTCAAACCTATTAATCTTTTTGAAGTTTCTCTTACTAAAGCAAATGAATCTGCAACAATATCCTCTAAATTTATTCCTTCAATGACTTTGTTTTTTAAAGTTTGTGAAAATTCTTTTAATTCTTCATCTGACTTAGATGCAAAAAAAACTTCTAATTCATTTATCTTTGAAACAGTACTATTGAGTTTATCAAGTACTTTTTTATTCGGATCTCCTAAAATTTTTGAGAATAATCCCATTCAAGCCTCTCTAATTTATGTCTACCTAAACAATTCTCCAACTGATCTACCACTCTGTATTCGAGAAATTGCTTCAGCGATTAGAGAAGATACGGAAAGATATTTTATTTTACCGTTGCCAGATTTTTTACTTACACTATCTGTCACTACCACTTCTCTCAAAATTTTAATAGAACTTAATTTTTCTATAGCATTCCCAGAAAAAATACCGTGAGTAGCACAACTATAAACTTCATTAACTCCAGCCATAGAAAGGGCTGCAATTGCTTCAGATAAAGATCCTCCGGTATCTATTTCATCATCAAATGTTAGTGCTGTCTTACCTTCAACATCTCCAATAACATTTAACAATTCTACATTTCCACTATTATCAGATCTTCTCTTTTCAATAATTGCTAAAGGCGAAGAGAGTCTGGCGGCAAAATCCCTAGCCTTTTTGCTTATCCCAACATCTGTTGCTACTACCACAAACTCTTTTTTCATTTTCTTAAAGTATTCAACTAAAATTGGCGTAGCGGTTAACTCATCCACAGGAATATTAAAAAAACCTTGAATTTGGGGAGCATGAAGATCCATTGTAAGAATTCTGTCGGCTCCTGAAGTAGTTATTAAGTCAGCAATTAATCTTGCTGAAATAGGAACTCTTGGCTGATCTTTTTTATCTGTCCTCCCATAACCAAAATAAGGAATTACTGCGGTAACTCTTCCAGCAGACGCTCTTCTGGCAGCATCCATGCAAATTAACAATTCCATGATATTGTCATTTGAAGGTTTGTCTGTGGGCTGAACAATAAAAACGTCTTGTTCTCGTATATTATTTAAAATTCTCACAAAGGTATTATCGTTTTCGAATTTAAATATCTCAGCCTTGGAAGGCTCTATTCCTAAATTAGTACATATATCCTGTGTAAGTTGAGGATGTGAGGTACCGGCAAATACCTTTATTTCTCCAAATCTTCCTGACATACAAACCTTTGCAAATAAATAAATGCTTTATATAACTAGAGTATACATTTATTGATAAATTTTTGGGAACTGAATTAAAAATTTAATTATTACATCTTCATTAATGTTAAAATTAACTTGTGATCAATCTAATCAAAAGAAGAATATCCGAAGGAACAAATAATGTATTCAATCTAGGGTCTTTTATATTTGGTGTTTCAGGGATAATAATTTGCCTTGTTGTTGTGATAGCTCCGTATAAGATATTGGAAGTGATGCCTTTAGGATATGTGGAATTATTTGGCTACAATCTCGAAAAAAATGGCGCTCTAGGGGTTTTACTTGTTTCTGGAGTAATAATAGCTGCTATTACACAACCTGTGGCTGGCTTCTTTAGCGATAAAACTAAACTTGAAATAGGAAAAAGGTTACCTTTTATGATTGTTGGAGGGGTTGGAACCTCAATAACAATAATTTCACTTTATTATGTGCAAAACTTTTTTTTACTTCTAATTTGCTGGATGATTATTCAATTTTTTGCCAACTTAGGTGAGGGGCCTGGAAATGCACTTCTTAAAGATCATGTAAGTGAAGATAAATTTGGAGCTGCATCAGGAAAATTTAATTCCTTAAGAGTAGCTGGATCTATTATCACGTTAGTCATAGTGCTCCAAATTATGAATATTTATGACAGAAGTGGTAATGAGAGATGGTTTTTGTTTGGACTTATATTTCTCTCAATATTAATGACGGCCTCCACCATATGGAGTTATTTATCTTTAAAATACCCTCCTAAAGAAATAAGTAGAGAAAACTCAAAGGATAATAAGTCAAAAAATAGAATGAGCAATTTAGTACTGGTTCTAATAACATTTAGTGTAACTTTGTTGGCTTTTACTTCCCTTCAGTCTTATGCTGTATTTTTAATACAAGATGTCCTAGATTTAGAGAACCCTGCCCCTATGCTTACAGGAGTGATTATAGTACTTGGAATAAGCATAGGATTATCAATGATTCCTGCCGGGAAACTATCAGATAAATATAATAGAAAAGTTGTTATCATGGCTGGCGGACTAATAGGTTCATTAAGTTGTTTTTTAATAATACCCTTTCATTCTCCAATATTAGTATTAATTTTGTGTTCTGGGATTGGAATTTCTGTAGGATCAATGTTTGGAACAATATGGGCACTAACTAATGATGTAATTTCTAAGAAAAATGCAGGTAACCAAATTGGCCTACTAGCAATAGGTTTCCTATTCTCAGGAATTGGTGCAAGATTTGCAGGAATTTTAATTGATTATTTAAATAATATAAGATTAAATCTAGGTTATTTTTCTTTGATTGCTTTTGCAGGCAGTTGCTTTATAATTGCCCCTTTAGCAGCATCAATGATAAAAGATGAAAATAGGACATGAAAGTATTAGTAACAAATCCAAGAGGTTTTTGCGCAGGTGTTGTAAGAGCAATTGATATTGTAGAAATAGCATTGAAAAAATTTGGAGCACCCGTCTATGTTAAACATCAAATAGTTCATAATCCAGATGTTGTTAATGATGTTGAAACCCAAGGCGCAATCACTGTTGAAAAAATAGAAGAAATACCTGAAGGAAGCGTGGTAGTTTTTTCTGCCCATGGCTCTGCTCCTGATGACTATGAGAAAGCTAAAAAAAGAAATTTGAATGTCATTGATGCAACATGTCCACTTGTAACTAAAGTGCATAATGAGGCAAAAAAATATTCTAATGAAAAAAAATCTATAGTTCTTGTAGGCCATAAGGGTCATCAAGAAGTTAAAGGTACAATGGGACAAACAGATATGTTATTAGTTGATGAGAGGAAAGATTTTCCCAAGGAGAAAATTAAAAAATTAAAAAATGTAGCAGTAATTTCTCAAACCACTTTATCTGTAAATGATACTGCTAAAGCAATAAATAATATAAAAGAATTAGTGCCTGATGCTGTAATTAGAAATGATATTTGCTACGCGACAACTAACAGACAAAATGCAACTGAATTATTAGCTGAAAAATGTGATTTAGTATTAGTGATTGGCGCAAATAATAGTTCAAATTGCCAAAGATTAAAAGATGTTGCGAAACGCAAGGGTGTTCCTTCGCATTTAATTCTAGGGCCTCAAGAAATAAATTATGATTGGATTAAAAATGTTAAAACTGTTGGAATAACTTCAGGAGCCTCAACTCCCGAAAAAATGGTGCAAGAGGTCATAAAAGCAATAAAACCAGAATCGGTTGAATACATTGGCGGTCCGCCTGAAAAAATAACTTTCAAATTACCTCAAGAACTTAATCAATGAAGATAACCGAAGTTGAATGTCTAGTAATAGACGGAATTTACCCTTATGTAATTTTAGAAACAGATGAAGGGGTCACTGGGGTTGGAGAAAGTTTCAGAAGATCCCCATGGGTAACTAAAGCAGCCGTAGAAACAATCTTTAAAGAAATACTTTTAAATAAAGATCCATTAAATTATCAAGAAATTTGGGAATTACTTTATAACGCTGCGTCTACTTGCGGTCCTTATGGATCTCTATTAACTGCAATATCAGGGATAGATACTGCAATATGGGACATAAATCTAAAAAAGGAAAGTCTGCCTCTTCATAAAAAGTTAGGTAAAAAGGTTAAAAATCATATACCTATATATGCTAGTTCTATGAGAAGAGATATGAGCCCCGAAGAAGAAGCAGATAGGGCTTCATTCTTTTATGAAGAGGGATTCAAATTTTATAAAATGCATTCTGCTTACCCTGAAGAAATAGATTCACCAAGAGATAAAACTTTAAAAACAGTAGAGGCAATAAGAAAAAAACTAGATAAAAATATAGAAATAATGGTTGATGTAAATGGTGCATATTCTGTTGAAAAAGCAATTGAAATCGGGCATGAATTAGAAAAATTTGAAGTATTCCAATTTGAGCAACCGGTTCATGTAACAGACCTAGAGGGGCTTAAGCGTGTGTCTGAAACTCTATCAATACCTATTGCTAGTGGAGAATGTTGTTATACAGTTCAGGATTTTAAAAATTTGATAGAAAAGGGAAATCCAGACATATTACAGCCTGATGTAATAAAAACAGGAGGCATTACTGAATTCAAAAAAATTATGTCGTATTTAGGAAAAAGAGAAATAATGATTCATAATACTCAGCCACTTATTTCAACTGCAATCCATTTGCATTTTTTATCAATAAATAATTCAATAAAATTTCCTCTTGAATATAACATAGAGCAAAATTCTCTTATTGATAATCCAATTACCAAAAATTCTCTAAATATAAAATCAGGGAATATTTTAGTTCCTGATGATAATAGTTTTGGAATAGATTTCGATATTAATATTATGAAAGATAGAGCAAAGAAAATTTGATTTATAGATATTTTTTATCCAATAATTTTAATTCGTTATTAAAAGATAAATGTATGGGTTCTCCAGTAGGAATTTCTACTTTTATAATTTCATGATCAGATATTTTTTCAAAAAATTTCAGCATTGCTCTTATACTATTGCCATGAGCAGCTATTAGAATATTTTTATTATTTTTTATTAATGGAATTAAGTCTGAATCTATAAAAGGCATCAATCTTTTAAATGTATCTTCTAATGATTCAGATTTAGGAAATGGATTAATATCTTGATCTAAAAAACATTGCTGATTTCTTAATTTTTCTACTTCATGTTTTTCGAGTTCTGGGGGCCTGACATCATAACTTCTTCTCCAAATTAAAACCTGCTCATCTCCATGAATATCTCTCATCTTTTGCTTGTTTAAACCTTGAAGTGCCCCATAATGCCTCTCATTTAACCTCCAGTCTTTCTTAAAATTGACAGGAATATTAAAAATTTTATTTATTTGATCAAATGTCTGAACAGATCTTTTTAAGATTGAAGTAAATATATTATCAAACAATATCCCTGTGTCTTTTATTTTTTCCCCTGCACTTTTTGCTTCCTCTATCCCCTTTTCGGATAAACCAACATCTACCCACCCAGTAAATCGATCTAGTTTATTCCATTCGCTTTGACCATGCCTTACTAATATTAGGTTGGATACTTCCATAATTTATAATTATCTCCTGCAATGAACATAAAGTTGAATTATTAGTGTAAATTAAAATCATGAAAATTACTGATATAAATATTGATATAGTTGAGAGAAATTTAGAATTTGTTGGAGATAATATATTCCAGGCTTCCGGAGTAACGGGAGGAATAGTTCATCAAGGAATTTTAAGAATAAAAACAGATCAAGGAATTGAAGGTAACTCGATGGTGGGTGGGCACAGAGGTGACTCAATATCAATGATAAACAATATTTTTAAAAAGTTTTTAAATTTACTTAAGGGGCAAAATCCACTGGACAATATTTCATTGTGGACACATTTGAACAAAATGCCTAAAGCTTCTATTAATAGGTTCACTCCCCTAGATTATGCATCTTTCTCCGCAATAGATGTTGCATTATGGGATCTAAAAGGAAAGGTATCTGGGCTTCCTGTTTACAGCCTTCTTGGAGGAAGTATTAAGGATATTCCAGCATATGGAACTTATCAACCTAGGCATAACAATCCAGAAGGATATGTTAACGAAAGCAATGAAATGAAAAATTTAGGCCTAGAAGCTTATAAAATTCATCCTGGCCCAATGAATACTAAGAAAACCATAAATATGTTGAATTTAGTTAGAAATAATGTTGGTGAAGAATATACCCTTATGTTAGATCCAAATAATTCTTACGACTACAAAAAAGCACTAGAAATTGGAAAAGCGTTGGATGAAAATTTTTTTTATTGGTTTGAAGACCCAATAAAATGGGATGACTTTGAATCAATTAATAAACTTTATAAAGAAATTAATACCCCTTTAGCAATGTCAGATCAGATGCAATTCTTATTTAATGAAAATAAATTATATGCGAAACAATTAGCGCCTCAAATAATGAGAGGCACTTCAAGAAAACTTGGGATTACGGGCTTATTCAGATCGTCTGCTGTTGCTGAAGCCTTTAATAAAAGATGTGAAATTGGCACAGGTGGTAATATATTCTTCAATATGGCAAATATTCATGTTACCTGTAGCATAAATAATTGCACTTATTATGAGTATTGGATGCCTACCTCAACAGCTGATTTTGCTACCGTAGAAAATATACAACTAGAAAATGGGAATGTTAAACCGTTTGATAAACCAGGGTTAGGATTAACATTAGATAATAAATGGATCAAAGAGAATAAAATATTTACAATGAAATAAAGGAGAAAAAAATGAGTAAATTTTATGAAAATTCAATAATACCTAAAGAGATAAGAAGAGATTATGATGTTTACGAAAGAATATCTGATTTAGGAATTAATCTAGGTACTTATGATGAACATGTAAAAGACATCACATCTAGTGGGCTTCCCATTGCTACAGTACTTTTTCATGAATCTGGGCTAGTTTACCTATCAGGAGAAGGGGGAGGAGACTACCAAATGAATGATGATCCAGAGAGAGTAAAACATGGCCAATTGGCAGCACAGAAAATTGCTGACAATATGTTAACAAGACTTCATTGGGCTTTGAAATGTGGAGGAGAAGGAGGAGATCTTAACGATATAATTTATACTGTAAAAGCTTTGGGTATGGTAGTTTCAACTGATGTTGATTTTGATTCAGGACCCGCAGTAATGAATGGGTTTTCTTTAAGATGGCAATCAATATTTGGAGGTTTGGGGGATTATTTTGATGGATCGGAAGATAAAGGTGGGTATTCTGGGGTTCATACTAGAAGTGCAATAGGTGGATTTACAGGGAGATTCTCTATAGAACCTGAGATAATTGTTGCAATACCTCCTGAACTATCTAAAGAAATAATTATGAATCGAGGCTGGATTTTCCCTATTGATCCAAGATTTAAATCAAAATTAAAAAAATAAATGAAAATTGCTATATCAGGATCTCATGGGCTTATCGGAACTTACATAGTTAATGATTTAAGATTAAAGAATCATTCTGTCACCAGGATAGTTAGGTCAAAAGATACTGCTGGAATATTCTGGGATCCTGCAACAAACTATATAAATCAAGATAGATTAGAAGCATATGACATAATAATTAATCTCTGCGGAAATAAAATTGCCTCTTTCAATCCCTTTTACGTTAATAAAGGCCCAATATATTCTTCAAGAATAAACACTAATTTATTATTATCTAGGGTAATTTCAAGACTAAAAAATCCGCCAAAATATTTTATATCTGCATCAGCATGCGGAATATATAATCCTGCAAATGATGATATAACTGAAAATGGTATTTACGGTCAAGGATTTTTAACGCAGTTAGCTTTAGACTGGGAAGAAGCATCAAGATTTTATAATACCCCGGAAACGAAAATAATAAACTTGAGGTTTGGACAAGTGATTTCAAAAGAAAGTCCCTTTCTTAATATAATGAAAAATTTGATTACCTATTCTAGAGTTTCATCTATTGGAAACGGGAAACAACACTGGCCTTGGATATCTATAAATGATGTAATTAATATAATGAATTTCATTATTAATTCAAATTTTTTGGAAGGGCCAATAAATATCGTGTCTCCTCAAAAAGTTACCTCAAAAGAATTTTTAAATAAGTTGTCTCAAGTAATAGGAAGGAATTCTTTTTTAAAAATTCCAAGCCAAGTAATAAAATTGTCAACTAACAAACTGGCTGGACAAATTTTATTAAATGATTATCCTGTTGTTCCTGCAAAACTAAATAATAATAATTATAATTTTGTAGAAGAAGATCTAAATGAAACTCTAAAAAGATTAACTAAGAACTAGATACCATATCTCTTAAAACGAACTGCAAAACTCCCCCATTAAATAAATACTTTTTCTCAATCTCAGTATCTACCCTTAATTTAACTTTAAATCTAACAGAAATATCTTTGCTTTTCTTTGCTTCTATATTAATCATAGATAAAGGTTTAGTATCAACTCCTATTTCTTCCAAATCAAAATATTCATTACCAGATAAACCGAGAGATTTAAAATTTTCTCCATTTATAAATTCTAATGGAATAATACCCATTCCGATCAAATTACTTCTATGAATTCGCTCAAAACTCTCTGCAATAACTGCCTTAACTCCCAGTAGGTTTGGTCCTTTTGCTGCCCAGTCTCTTGAAGACCCTGTTCCATATTCCTTGCCAGCTATAACAATTAAAGGAGTTTTACTTTCTTCATATTTCTTAGCAGCCTCGAATATTCTCATTTCTTTATCATCAGGAAAAAATACTGTCCAATCTCCTTCTCTATCAGGAGTCAACAAATTTCTTAATCTAATATTTCCAAAAGTGCCACGTGCCATAACATTATGATTACCTCTTCTAGAGCCATAAGAATTAAATTGAGCTCTAGGAATATCACTAGAAATTAAAAATTGTCCTGATGGAGCTAACTCAGGAATAGATCCTGCTGGAGAAATATGATCTGTAGTAACAGAATCCCCTAATACACATAATAGCCTAGCATTTTTTAATGGCTCGATTTCAGGAACTTTTTTAGAGAAATCATCAAAAAATGGGACTTTTTGAATATAACTAGAATTTGAATCCCATTTATATATCTCACCCATTGAAGATTCTAGAGTATTCCAATCAATATTATTTGATATCGCATTTTCATATTGTTCTTTATACATATCTGGAGAAATAGATTTGTTAATCTCATCTTGAATATCCTTTGAAGATGGCCATACATCAGATAAGTAAACATCCTGACCATAAGAATCTTTGCCAAGCGGATCTTTAGTCATATCAATGTTAACTGTCCCAACTATGGCATAAGCAATAACCAATAATGGAGAAGCTAGGAAATTAGCTTTTACCAAAGGATGAATTCTTCCTTCGAAATTCCTATTCCCACTCAAAACACTTGCTACTACCAAATCTAAATTTTCTATTTTCTCAGATACTTCATCATCAAGTGGCCCAGAATTTCCTATACAAGTAGTGCATCCAAAACCTACTGTGTTAAACCCTAAATTATCTAAATATTTATCTAGCCCAGAATTACTTAAGTAACTTGTTACAACTCTGGAGCCAGGTGCCATAGATGTTTTAACCCATTGCTTAGGCTTTAATCCGACTTTTTCGAGATTCTTAGCCAATAACCCTGCCCCCACCATAACTGATGGGTTAGAGGTGTTTGTGCAACTAGTAATAGCGGCAACTACTACTGAGCCATCACTCAAATCATCATCAGATTGATTAATCTTATTAAATTCATCATTAAATACTTTTTTTACATCATTTAAAAAAATCTTATCTTGTGGTCTTTTTGGGCCAGACAAGCTTGGCATTACAGAATTTAGATTAAAATCAACAACTTTATTATATTCGGCAATATTATTTTCATTGTGGAACATTAACTGATCCTTGGCATAATTCCCTGCAAGATTCACAATTTCTGCATCACGACCTGAATTTTTTAAATAATTTAGTGTCTCATGATCTATAGGGAAAAATCCGCAAGTAGCGCCATATTCGGGTGCCATATTTGCAATTGTGGCTCTATCTTGAAGAGACATTGAATTTAACCCTGTCCCAAAAAATTCAACAAACTTCTCAACAACGCCTAAGTTTCGCAAAACCTGAGTAATAGAAAGAACAAGGTCTGTAGCAGTAGTACCTTCTTTTAGTTTGCCAGACAGATTTACCCCTATTACTTCTGGTAATTTCATATAATAAGGCTGGCCTAACATTACCGCTTCAGCTTCTATTCCGCCAACACCCCAACCTAATACCCCCAATCCATTAATCATAGTTGTGTGAGAATCAGTTCCAATGCATGAATCAGGGTATATATATTTTTGACCGTCTTTTTCATCAATTATTATTCCTGGAGCTAAATATTCGAGGTTCACTTGATGCACGATACCTACGCCAGGAGGTATAATTCTAAAATTATTAAAAGCTTGCTGACCCCATTTCAGAAATTGATATCTCTCTTTATTTCTCTGAAATTCGAGTTCAGTATTTTTATTAAGAGCATCAGGAACATTGTAATAATCAACCTGCACAGAATGATCTATCACTAAATCAGATCTTACTAAAGGATTAACCTTTTTTGGGTCAAATCCTAGTTTATTAGCCGCATCTCTCATTGTTGCTAAATCTACAACCGCTGGTACGCCTGTAAAATCCTGAAGAACAACTCTTGATGGCATAAAGGGAATTTCTTTTTTTGAAATTCGATTAGGACTCCAACTTAGAACATTTTGAATATCCTCTTCAGATGACACACCCAAATTTTTACCTCTAATTATGTTTTCAAGAAGGATTTTTATAGAGTATGGTAATTTATTTAATTCATCTTCATTTGCAAACATTCTCAAACTCGAAAATGAATAATCATGAATATTACTGGATGCCATTTTGCCTCTTCTTTTGTTTAAATCTACTGCATTGTATCAAAATATTGAACACTTAATTGAATAAATTCATAAAAATATTAAACTAAAAAAAATTAATTGATAAGAAGGTGCTATGAACGGATACAATGCAATTGCAAAAATTCTAAAAAAAGAAAATGTTGAATGGATGGCCTGCTTCCCATCAAATCCACTCATAGAGGCAGTCTCTGAAGAAGGAATTAGGCCAATAATGTTTAGGCAAGAAAGAGGCGGAATAATGGCTGCTGATGGATATAGCAGAGTTAAGTCAGGTAAAAGTTTTGGAGTTTTTGCTTGCCAAGGTGGACCTGGTGCAGAAAATGCCTACGGAGCCATCGCTCAAGCATGGGCGGATTCGGTTCCTTTACTATTCATACCCGACGGGGTTTCATTAATGGAAACTGATGTAAAACCAGCATTTTGGGCATCTAGAAATTATGAAAGGATTACAAAGTGGGCTGAATCTATAAATAGCCCAGAAAGAATAGTGCCTTTGATGCGAAGAGCAATGCACTCATTAAAAAATGGAAGGCCAGGGCCAGTATTACTTGAAATGCATAGGGATAGCATGACTCAGGAAATTGATAATTTAGATACTTATTCAATACCAGAGGAATCAAAAGTCTCTCCTTCAGATGAAGACATTTTTGAGGCCGTAGGCCAATTAGTAAATGCTAAAAATCCTATAATTTGGGCTGGACAAGGCGTTTTATATGCTAATGCAACTGAAGAATTGAAAGAATTATCAGATATACTTGGATTACCTGTAGTTACAACTATGCCAGGTAAAAGTTCATTTGATGAAAGAAACCCACTATCACTAGGATCCGCAAATAGAACAGCCCCAAAATCTGTTTGGAAATGGCTTGGTATTTCAGATACTATCTTTGCTATTGGGTCTAGTTTAACCAAGACAAATTACGGGATCACTATTCCTGACGGGAAAAAAATAATTCATTCTACTAATAATTACGAGGATATAAATAAAGATTATTCAGTGGAAATTGGGTTAGTTGGGGATTCTAAAATTATTCTTCAAAAAATGATTGAATGTGTAAAGTCTGAATTTACCACAGATCAAGAGGTTTTTCAGAAAAGTAAAATGAAAACAATTGATCAAATAAAATCTACTAAAAAGGAGTGGTTAGAAGAGTGGAGCACTTTACTTAATTCTGATATGAATCCAATTAATCCTTACAGACTTATTAATGAAATAAATAAGAATATAGATCATGAAAATAGCATAATAACTCATGATGCTGGCCACCCAAGAGATCAAATTATGCCATTCCTAACATCTACTGTTCCTGCATCATATTTAGGTTGGGGTAAGAGTACACATTTAGGTTATGGTATACCACTAATGATTGGAGCAAAAATGGCTGAACCAAATAAATTCTGTTTAAATTTTATGGGAGATGGAGCATTTGGAATGTCAGGTCTAGATATAGAAACATCAGTAAGATCTGGAAATCCAATAACAACTGTCGTTATGAACAATGGGACAATGGGAGGTTATCCTGCACGATATCCTCAATCAATTGAAAAATTCGATACAATAAAAATGACAGGAAATTATGCAACTCTAGCAGAAGGAATGGGCGCAGAAGGAATAGAAGTAAATAACCCCGAAGAATTAAAAGGAGCTATAATTAAGGCTCAACAATTAAATTCTGAAGGAACCTCAGCACTGTTAGATGTAAAGACTCAACCTGAGTTAAAAATGTCTACATATGAGGAATTATTGCAAAACTAGTTAAATAAGGTGAAATTATGAAAACAACAGGTTTTAGAACTTTAGTTCTCGGAACTCCATGGAGAAATTTAACATATTTGATAATTGAAACGGATGAGGGGATTACAGGGATCGGTGAAGCAAGAATATTAGGAAAAACTCATACGGTTACTGAATTTTTGAAGGATGTTGAAAGGCATTTTATCGGACATGACCCTTTTGATATAGAAGATTTGTATAGAAGATTTACCCTCCTCGATTTTGGAAAGCCAGGAGAGGTTGTATATACAGGACTCGCTCTAGTTGAATTAGCATTTTGGGATATTATGGGTAAATTTACTAACTTGCCAGTTTATAAACTTTTGGGAGGAAAAGTAAAAAATAAAATTCCAGCATATGCTAACGGTTGGTATACGGTTGAGAGAGATCCCAATCAATTCGCAGAAGCAGCTCAAAAGGTGGTAGATAAAGGGTATATTGGAATGAAGTTTGACCCCTTTGGCAATGGAGATTTGGAATTAACTAGAAAAGAATTCCATAAATCAATGGATTTAATTGATGCTGTTGCTTCAGTGGCTGGGAGTAGAGCACAAATTATGCTAGAACTTCATGGGAGGTTCGCTCCTCATCAAGCAAGAGAGATAGCAAATTATGTTGAGAAATATGAACCCGCTTGGTTAGAAGAACCTACTAGGCCAGGTGACCTACCAGCCTTAAAGTCAGTCAGAGACCATACTAGACTTCCAATAGCTACTGGAGAGAGATTGTATGGCGCCCCTGAGTTTAGGGAACTATGGTCTTTAGGATGTGTAGATGTTATACAACCAGATATAAATCAAACTGGTGGAATTTTAGAAGCAAAAAAGATAGCATCCAATGCAGAGAACTATTCAATAATGGTAGCTCCTCACAATGTAGGAGGCATAATTTCTACCGCAGCTTCTGTTAGTCTTGTTTTTACTTTAAGAAATGGGAAAATCGTTGAACATTTTAATGATTTTGCTGATCCTCATGTAAAAAAGGCAGGCACAAATTACCCTGAAGTTATTGACGGATATTTTAGTCTACCTGAGGGCCCAGGATGGGGAGTAGAATTAAATGAAGATTTCATTAAAGATAATCCTCCTGAAAAATATAAAGATATAACACTTGACCCTGGATTAAATATGTTTGTAAATTCTGAGTGGAATCAAAGAGGCCAAAAAGACTGATCAAGGCAAACTATAAGCTGAGTTCTGTACCTTTATAAGGCAGCAGCCATTTATCTAGTTTATTTGTTGCCAAATAAATCGAGCGGTTTACCCAAGAGCTTGTCGGATTCGCATTAGCTCCTCTATTTAACCTTGCACCGAATGGGGTTTGCCAATCCAATTAAGTTCCCTTAATTGAGGTGAGCTCTTACCTCACCGTTTCACCCTTACCAAATGGCGGTTTACTTTCTGTTGCACTTTCCGTCAAGTTACCCTGCCCGGCAGTTAGCCGGCATTCTAATCCGATGGTGCTCAGACTTTCCTCTTTTTTAAAAAAGCGACTGCTCGTCTACCTTGATCGGGATTGAATATATTAAATTTTTACACAGTAGTCAAAATTTTATTAAAGTTATTTTTAACTTCTATAACCTTGTCATATTTATCTTTAGGATTACTTATTTTAAAGTGCTCTTCATATTCTCTAAGTTTTTCAATGTCATATTTAAGATCAGAAACTCTTAATTTACCTCTAATAACTAACTTAATATTATTCCTAAAATCATTAACTAGCGTATTGTAGTTTACAAATTCTGATTTATATTCATTATTTTTTTTCTCATAATCAATATAAAATTTATCAACATCTATCCTCATATTTATAACTTTATTGCATAGATCATTATTGCAATTCAAATAAGTATAAATTTTATTTAACTCTTTCCCGTTAATATTTTTCCATTTTCTGTGATGAATTGATTTATTTAATTTATGATTACAATAGCCACATTTAAATAAAATATTATCTCGATCATTCTTATCTAGTTGTATTTTGGGGTAATTTACCTTTGAATTTATAAATAAATTCTGTACAAAATCAAACTTTTCATTTGTGATAATAGGGTCATGATTATTGGAAATTATTACTAAATCCCTTTTATAGACACCTGTATAAAATCTGTTTGTTAGAATTTTCTTAATCGTTTGAGGACTCCATTTTAAATCTCTAAATAAATAATTATCTCTAATTATTTTAGAAATTTTTCTTAGGCCAATTCTTTTACTTTCTCCATAGTTCCCGCTATAAAGATTAAAAATAGCTTTTATCAATTCTGCCTTGTCAGGGTCAACCACAAATCCCCCAGCAGGAGATTTAAAATAACCAAAAGGTGCCCTCCCTAGAAAACTTCCTTTTATAGACTTAGACTTTATAGTCTCTGCAATTTTTATCTGTTTTTCACTCTTTGGTTTTAAGTATCCAAGTCTCAATAGCCCATCAGACAATAAATCTTTAGTTTCAGAATTAATTAATTCGATTTGAATTCTGCGATCATAAAGTTTTATATAATTTTCAATCAATATAGGTAAATTTTCTGCAATATCTCTAGAATTAAATATCAATAACCTTTTATTTCTAAATGAAAAATCATTAATCAAGGTATTAAAATTTCCTTTTTTAATCATTTCACTTTCTTCAATCTGTGAATCTATAAATAATTGATCTAGATCATATCCATTACTTAAACAATAGTTCAAATGAATGGAGATGGCATCTCTATATTTATTGAACGAATTATTATTAATTAAACCAATAGTTTCCATAAAGATTTATTTTTTATTACTCTATCTGTTGTTATAGCTACTTTATTTAGTTATCCTTTAATCAGAATAAAGTTACATAAAATTAATTTCTACAATTACGAGACATATATATTGAAATATTCAATAAAGAATTTCATAAAGAAAAGACCAAAAACTAAAATTGTATGTACAATAGGCCCTGCTTCCGGAGAGGTTGATACTTTAAAAAAATTGATAAAAGAAGGTATGTCTGTTGCCAGATTAAATTTATCTCATGGTAATCCTAATGAGCATTTAAAATACGTTGAAAATTCTAGAAAAGCAGCACAAGAACTTAAGACACCATTAGGAATATTAATTGATATACCAGGGCCAAAATATAGAGTTGGCAAAATCCCTAGCAATTCAATTGACTTAAAAAAAGGTCAAGAAATCACTTTAGGCTCTGAAACTGAATTAAAAGGTGGAATTCTTAAAAAAATTAATGTTTGGCCAGAAGGATTAAAAAAAGATCTCAAGAATATTAAAATAATCTACTTAGATGATGGAGCGATCAAGTTAAGTGTAAAAAAAATTAATCGAGATGGAATCCTGTGTGTTACTCAAAACAGTTCTGTCCTTAAATCTAATAAATCTGTAACTATTCCTGGAGCAATATCTAAACTTGATTATTTTACAGAAGAGACATTAAAAGGTTTGAAATTTGCAAAAAAAGTTAATGCTACATTCGTAGGACTTTCTTTTATTCGAAATCAAAATGATATAAAGAAAGTAAAGGAATATTATAAAAAAAATAATTTTAATGCAGAACTTATATCAAAGATTGAGCTTCCAAGTTCTGTTCCACATTTAAAAGAAATTATAGAAGAATCTGACGGAGTAATGGTAGCAAGAGGCGATTTAGGCGTTCAACTACCTCTGGAAAAGGTTCCAAGAATTCAAAAGATTATTATTGAAGAGGCAAATCATCAAGGAAAACCAGTAATTACTGCAACACAGATGCTTGAATCAATGATTGAATCTCCAACACCTACGAGAGCAGAAGCAACTGATATTCATAATGCAGTTATGGACGGAACAGATGCAATAATGCTTTCTGCTGAAACTTCTATTGGAAAATATCCTATTGAAACAGTTAAAAATATGGCAAAAATCTCTATTGAGGCAGAGAATTATTTTAATTTTGAAGATTATCTTGAAAAAAGATTTTCAGGTAAAGGTTTTTCATCAATAGATGATGCAATTGCCTATAACGCTTGCAAAACATCTAATTTAGTAGAATCAAAAGCAATAATAGCCTTCACAGAATCTGGGAGTACTGCCGGAAGAGTCTCATCTTTTAGGCCAAAAGCGCCAATCATAGGATTAATTCATGAGAAAAATGTAGAAAAGTTACTTTTAAGGTGGGGGATAATTCCTATCTCCGCACCTCAATTTAAGAGAGTTCAAGGAATGTTTAAATTGGGTTCTGATATATCTATTCAAACTGGAATAGCAAAAAATAAAGATTATGTTGTTGTTGTGGCAGGAATGCCTATTGGAATACCAGGCAATACCAATTTGTTAAGGGTCATACAGGTTCCTGAGCCCAAATAATAGGTTGAATTCTAAGTATATACATCTGCCTTCTGATCAGTCGTCTGAACTTTCAATGAAATTCCATTACTTAGAAAAAAAAGTTAAAAATCCTGAATTTACTCTTTTGTTATTACATGGATTGTCTTCATCAGCATATCTATGGATTCCATTAGTTAAAGAATTTGATAACAATAAATTTGATATTTATTGCTTGGATTTAAGAGGACACGGATTAACTGATAAGCCTAAGGGTATATATTCTATAGAGTCCCTATCTAATGATGTGCTAAATTTTATTAAAAAGAAAAATTTAAAAAATATCATAATAATTGGCCAGTCTATGGGTGGCGACCTTGGAGTATCAATTTGCCAACAGGCTAATGAAAGAATAATAGGATGTATAGGAATAGATGGGGGGGCTATTAATTTAAAAGGAAATTTTGAATCTAAAAAAGAGGCATTGGAAAAATTAAGGCCACCTGATTTAGATGGAATAGATAAAGATATTATGTTGGATAGATTAAGAAAAAATTGGCCTGATTGGTCAGAAGAAGCAATATTGGGTCAATTCAGTATCTTTTCTGTAGACGATAATAATAAAATTACCAAAAGATTAAGCCTAGATAATCATATCAAAATACTCGAAAGCTTATGGGAAAATGACTCCATTTCAAATTTAAAAAATATCAAAGTTCCCTTGCTGCTAATATTAGTAAAATACAACACAGATTTAACATTCATTGATGATAGTAATGTTACGATTGATATTGAAAGATTAGATGGCGATCATGATATTCATGCTCAAAAGCCAAAATCGGTCTTTAAAATAATTAATCAAAGGATAGAGGGCAAGTTTTTTGAAAAAAAATAAAATAACTACTAAACCTAGGATTATAACTCTATTTGGGTCTGGAGAGACATCTCCGCATATGGCTAAATTATATAGAAATCTAATCAATAATCCTGGATCCAAATCAAATAATAATTTTTTACTAGATACCCCGTTCGGATTTCAGGAGAATCACAATATTTTATCCAACAAAATAATTAAATATTTTCAAGAAAAAGTTAATTTAAAAATAGAACCAATAAATTTTCCTGATGAAAATTCGTATGATGAAAATATTAAGAAAAATATTATTAATTCTGATTTTATTTTTTCTGGCCCTGGAAGTCCTACATATGCATTAAAAATATGGAATAAATATAAAATAAATTCACTACTAGAATCAAAAATAAAGAATGGTGGAATATTGGCTTTTTCAAGTGCAGCGGCTTTGACTTTTGGGTCCTATGTAATCCCTGTATATGAAATTTATAAAGTTGGAGAAACACCTAGATTAATTCCTGGACTAGACTTACTAAGTTTTCTTGATAAAAAAACTATTGTTGTCCCCCATTTTAACAATAAGGAGGGAGGGGATCATGATACATCTCATTGTTTCATTGGAAAAAAGAGATTTGATAATTTAATAAAAAATAAAGATGTGTTAATGATTGGGATTGAAGAGCACACCTCTATTACTTTTGATCTAAATGATTCATCCATAAGAGTTGATGGAAAAGGGAAAGTTTTACTTAAATCTTTAAAAGGTGTCATTGAAATAAATAGTGGAGAGACCATGGGTATTAATAAAATAAATTCAGAATATGTACCTTTAGAAGAGGCTAGAGAAATATTAGAAACTGAAACAGATGAAAAAAAAGACGAAAAAGTTAATGTGGATATAGATTTACTAATTAATATTAGAAATAAAGCTAGGTTAAAAAAAGATTGGAATCTATCAGATCAAGTTAGAGATATATTAACATCTAATAACATTGAAATCGAAGATAATTCTGACGGATCAAAATGGAAAAGAATCTAAACTATCACTATTTTATTTGTTAATGTCCCTATTTTTTCTATACTAATACTAACGACGTCCCCTTCTTGTAAAGTAAAATCTTGAGGAGGAATAATTCCGGTTCCAGTCATCAAAACAGCAACAGGAGGTAAATCGTTGCTCTTTTGTAGCCATTCCGTTAATTCAAATACATTTCTCTTCATCTGAGATGTTGATGATTCGCCTTGAAAAACATTATCACCTTTCCTATTAATTATCAGATCTACTTTTAGATTCTGTGGGTCTCCAATTTGATCTGCAGAGACAATACAAGGACCTAGTGAAAAAGACTTGTTGTATACTTTTGCTTGAGGAAGATATAAAGGGTTTTCTCCTTCTATTGATCTGCTGCTCATGTCATTTCCTATAGTATATCCTGCTATTTCTCCATCAATAATTACTACTGCTAATTCTGATTCAGGCACATCCCATCCAGAATCTTCTCTTATGCCCAACTCTTCATCAGGGCCTTGCATTCTTTCTCCAGTTCCCTTAAAAAATATTTCTGGTCTATCTGCAGAGTATACTTTTGCGTATACATCAGGTGTATCGCTTTCAGCTTGACGTTCTCTCATACTATCACTGTAAGTTACTCCTGCAGCCCACACCTCTTGTGGAAATATTGGAGATAGCATTAATGATTCATCAATATCACCATCAAATACAGATAACTTATTATCAGATATTAATTTATTAACATACTGATCTGGAGAAATATTTAATTCCTTAGCCATCAAATATAATTCCCTGAAATCATCTAAACCTAATTCATAGTATGATTTCTCATCAAAGGCAATTAGAGATGAATACCATTCGTCATTTATTATTGAATTCTGCTTTCTGAAATATTTCAATTAAACCTCCTTGTACTCCCCTTCTATTGTATCTGAATCATCACCTTTTGAATCATCATCACTATCTGATTGATCTGCTTGCGCCTCAGAATAGATCCCTTGGCCAGCCTCCTGCATCTTTGATTGAAGTTCATTGGTTGTATTAACAATCTCTTCAGTATTTTCCTCTTCACTGGATAAAAGAGAACTTAACTTCTCTTTTAATTCGTTTATATCTGATTTTTTATCTTCTGGTATCTTATCTCCATTCTCATTAATCAATTTCTCGGCAGCATAAATAGTACTTTCTGCATTATTTATTGCCTCAACTTTTTCTTTTTTTGCCTTATCTTCCTCTGCAAATTCAGATGCTTCGTTAACTAACTTATCTATTTCCGTTTCATCCAATCCAGACCTGCCAGTTATAGTAATATGCTGTTCTTTTCCAGTTCCTTTATCTTTAGCTGATACTTTAAGAATCCCATCAGCATCTATATCAAATGTTACTTCAACTTGAGGGACTCCTCTTTGAGCTGGAGCTATTCCATCAAGATTGAATCTTCCTATGGAAACATTATCGGAGGCCATTTCTCTTTCCCCTTGCAATACATGAATTTCGACGCTTGTCTGATTATCAGCTGCAGTAGTAAAAGTTTCACTTTTTGATGTAGGAATAGTTGTATTCCTTTCAATTAGAGTAGTTCTTACTCCTCCAAGAGTTTCAATTCCTACAGAAAGAGGAGTCACATCTAGCAACAAAACATCTTTTACATCACCCTCTAATACTCCTGCTTGAATAGCTGCTCCCATAGCAACCACCTCATCCGGGTTAATTCCTGCAGAAGCATCTTTTCCAAATATTTCTTTAACTTTACTAATTACCGAAGGCATTCTAGTCATTCCGCCAACTAATATAATGTCAGAGATCGCCTTAGTATCTACCTCAGCATCTTTTATAGCTTGTTTACAAGGCTGAACTGTTCTCTCAATAAGACTAGCGGTAATTTCTTCTAACTTGGCTCTAGTTATATTTGAAACTAAATGCTTAGGTCCATTAGCATCGGCTGTTATAAATGGTAAATTTATTTCAGTTTGAGTAACAGTAGATAATTCAATTTTTGCTCTCTCAACTTCTACTCTTAACCTTTGTAATGCAGCGGGATCTTTTTTTAAATCAATTCCTTCATTTTTCTTAAATTCTTCTGATACATAATCTAAAAGCAGATTATCAAAATCATCTCCTCCAAGATGAGTATCCCCATTAGTTGATTTCACCTCAAAAACACCTTCTCCTAACTGCAGGATAGTTATATCAAATGTTCCTCCTCCTAAATCATAAACAGCAATCATCTTATCTCCTTTAGAATCTAGCCCATACGCTAAAGATGCTGCAGTTGGCTCATTAATAATTCTCATAACTTCCAGTCCAGCTATCTTTCCGGCGACCTTTGTAGCTTCTCTTTGACTATCACTAAAATAGGCAGGAACTGTAATAACTGCCTGAGTAACTTTATCTCCTAATTTATGCTCAGCATCCTCTTTTAATTTTTGTAATACCATTGCAGAGATTTCTGGCGGAGAATGTTTTTTTTCTGAAAGAAGTATCTCAACATCTCCATTTTTAGCTTTAGCAAGTTTATATGAAATTCTAGATGCATCTTCTTTTACTGAAGCATCATCAAATCTTCTACCAATAAACCTTTTTGCGGAATAAATAGTATTCTCTGCATTAGTTACACTCTGACGTCTAGCAAGTTCTCCAACAAATCTTTCATTGGTTTTTGAATTAACACCAACCACAGAAGGGGTAGTTCTCTTCCCTTCTTTATTCTCCAAAATTATAGGTTCCCCGGCCTCCATAACTGCAACCGCAGAGTTAGTTGTTCCAAGATCAATTCCAATTATTTTTGCCATTATTCATTCTCCTTTTCTTCATTTTTTTCTTTAGCAATTTCTACTTGAGCTGGCCTTATAACTTCATCATTCATCATGTAACCTTTTCTCAAAATTTTAATTATTGCCCCAGGTTCATATTTATCAGTTTCTGTAGTTATTAATGCCTCGTGATAAACAGGATCGAAATTTTTCACTTCTGTTATCTCTCTTATATTTTCAGATTCAAAGGTTGTTCTAAATTTCTCTCTTATAATATCTAAGCCATCTATTACTGTTTTGGCAACTTCACTTTTGTAACTGTTATCTAATGCTAAATCAAACTCATCAATAACTGAGAGAACCTTAAGAGAAACAGTCTTCTTACCTCTGTTTTCTATTTCGCTTAATTCCATTTTCATTCTATTTCGATAATTTACTAAATCAGCTTGAGCCCTAGCTGCAATATTTTTAAAATCATCCCTTTCTTTTTTTAGATCAATAATCTCAACTTCAGATTTTGATAGTTTCTTTTCCTTCTTTTTGCTACTCATTAACCTATAACTTTTGACAATAAAGATTTCAATTTTTCATCAAGCATATTCTTTCTAGATCTAAGGTTGGTTTCATTAATACTATTTACAATCATAGAAACTTCATCTAAACCTTCAACAAATTCCATAATTATCGCTATGCCTGCCAAATTAACCCCAAAATCATCAACTAATGTTTTTATAATCTTAAGCCTAATTAAATCTTCCTCAGAATATAGCCTAAGCATACCTACAGACCTTGAAGGGCTCACAAGTCCATATTTCTCATATTTTCTTAATGTTTGAGGATGAACTTCGAGCAATCTTGCTGCAACGCTTATTATGTATACTCCGCTTTCCAATTTATATATCTTATATTCTGTTTCTTATAACATTGGGTATATTATAACTTGATACAGATCATGTCAACATAAATTTTTATTTTATACTTTTATAGTTTAATATTGTTTTCATGGCTAAAGATATAATTAAGCAATCATATTTGAGTTCAGATATACCTAGAGTTGTACTAGATAGGCTACCAATATATTTGAGAATATTATCTCAACTTCAACAAGAAGAAATAAAAATTACAAGCTCTAAAGAACTTTCCTTGTATATGCCTGTAGAATCAGGCCAAATTAGGAAAGATTTAACATTTCTTGGAATAAATGGAATTAATGGCAAAGGGTATAACGTAAAGATATTAAAAAAAAGTTTACAAAAATTATTAGGTCTTGATGCTAGTTGGAATGCAGTATTAATTGGAGGTAGCACACTGGGCAGATCAGCTATGGAATTTATGAGGCAAAAAAGATCTCAAACATACAGAATAGTTGCAGCATTCGACCCTAATATAAGAATGATAGGTAAAAAGATTTCTAATTTAAAAATTCAAAATATAAAGGACCTTGAAAGAACAATAAAAACAAGAAATATAAAAATTGGAATAATTGCTACACCCAACAATATTAATCAATTTGTAGCAGATACATTAATTGGCAATGATTTATTTTATATAATTAATTTTTCTAGTTTCACGCCAAAAATACCTGATTATGTAATAGTAAAGAATTTAGATCCGGGATTAGAAATTGAATCTATGACTTACCATCTAAGGCAAAGAAGGTTAAGTAAGACAGCAAGTTAATCTACTCTGTCAGCAAGTATAGTAACTTTATTATTAACAACTTCTAGAAATCCTCCAGATATATTGACTTCTTGGCTCTTATTATTAAGTTTCCAAGTTACTTTGCCTTCAACAAGCTCAGTTACTAATGGGACATGTTTAGGTAGTATTCCCAGCTCCCCATCAGAACTTTTGACTCCTACATAATCTACATCGCCTGCGAACACATTTTTTTCAGATGTTACTATTTCAAGTTTTAGGCTCATAATTAACTCTTCAGTGTTTTCGCTTTTTCGACCGCCTCTTCTATTGTTCCAATCATATAGAATGCTTGTTCAGGCAAATCATCGTGCTGACCACTTAATATCTCCTTAAATCCTTTTACTGTATCTTCTACTTTCACGTACTTTCCAGGTATTCCTGTAAATACCTCTCCTACATGAAAAGGTTGGGTTAAAAATCTTTGAATTTTTCTTGCTCGAAATACTGTTTCTCTATCTTCTTCCGATAATTCCTCAATGCCAAGAATTGCAATTACATCCTGTAAGTCTTTAAATCTCTGTAACACTTCTTGAACTTCTCTAGCAACATTATAGTGATCTTCACCAACTATACCAGGCTCCATAATTCTAGAATTTGAAGCTAATGGATCAACTGCAGGAAAAAGCGCTTGAGCTGCTAATGATCTCTCTAAAGATATAGATGCATCTAAGTGACCAAAAGTAGTAACAATACCTGGGTCGGTATAATCATCAGCAGGTACATATACTGCTTGAAAAGATGTAATTGACCCATCCACTGTAGATGTGATTCTTTCTTGCAAGTCTCCCATTTCAGTCGCGAGAGTTGGCTGATACCCTACAGCTGATGGCATCCTACCTAATAATGCAGAAACTTCCATTCCTGCTAAAGTATATCGATATACATTATCTACAAATAATAATACGTCTTGCTTTCCTACTTCCCTAAAATATTCAGCCATTGTTAGTCCTGTCAAAGCTATACGAGCTCTTGTGCCTGGAGGTTCATTCATCTGACCAAATACTAATGCTGTATTATCTAGCACTCCATAATCTTTCATTTCATGCCATAAATCGTTTCCTTCTCTAGACCTTTCCCCTACTCCTGCAAATACAGAAACTCCACTATGCTCTTGAGCAATATTTCTAATCAATTCAGTAATAATTACAGTTTTTCCTACACCTGCCCCACCATAAGCCCCTACTTTTCCACCTTTAGCAAAAGGGGTAATTAGATCGAATACTTTAATTCCAGTTTCTAAAACTTCAGTGCTTCCACTTTGTTGTTCAAAAGTAGGTGCAGGTCTATGAATAGGCCATCTTTCTTCTGCCTTAACTTCTCCAAGGTCATCTAGGGCATCACCAAGAACATTAAATATCCTCCCTAAAGAAGCTTTGCCTACTGGAACAGAAACAGCGGCTCCAGTATCTCTAACTATCAATCCTCTTGAAACCCCTTCAGTGGCACCAAGAGCTAAACATCTTGCCCAATTATTCCCTACATGCTGCTCTACTTCTAACACTAATTTTTCACCATCAACTTCTAGTTCTAGTGCGTTGTAAATCTCAGGAAGTTTATCATTTGGAAATTCAACATCTACTACAGTTCCAATAACCTGTACTACTTTTCCTTCAATATTGTCAGCCATTTTATTTCCTTTCGTTTTTATTTAATTAGTTTAAGTTTCATTATTCTAAGGCTAAAGCTCCTCCAATAATATCTAATATTTCAGATGTAACGGTTTGCTGCCTTGCTTTATTTAAGTCTAATGTTAAATCTTCCTTTAATTCATTAGCATTATCTGTAGCATTTTGCATTGCTACTAATCTTGCAGAATGTTCACTAGCGATAGAATCCAACACTGCATTAAATATATTAACCTCTATATACCTAGGAATTAAAGCATTTGATACTTCTTCAAGACTTGGTTCATATAAGAATTCAGAAGAAACTTTTTTCTCTAAATCTTCATCGATTTGAATTGGCATCAGTTTCTTAATTTTAGCTTTTTGTACAGCAGTGCTTATAAACTCAGAATAAATAATATTTATCTCACTAAATTCTCCACTAGAATATTTTTCAATAATAAATTTAGTCATATCAGATACTTCATCAAAAGTAGGCATATCAGATACTTGGTAGAATGCAGGCTCATTGTCAGTTGTTCTAGAAATGTAACTATTTCCTTTTTTGCCTATCACTACAATTTCTTTATCCGAATTATCATTCTCAAAATAATTAGAAGCTGATTTTAGAATATTAGATACTAACGCACCGCATAGACCTCTGTCAGGTGTTACTAGGATAATCAAATTTTTATCTCCTTTAGCATCCTCTGAATTAAAAATTTCTCGATTACTTAGATAGAAATTTGAAAGAATAGAATTTAATTTTTCTCCATATGACCTACCATCAAGAACCTTATCTTGAGCCTTTTTCATCTTTGCAGCAGCAATCATTTGAAGCGCATTCGTAACTCGAGAAGTACTCTCTACACTTTTTATTCTGCTTCTTAATTCTCTTAAATTTGGCATATCTATGTATTAAAAATTTTATTAAAGTCTTCGGCAGCCTTCTTTATTTTAGGCATATCTTCATCACTCAAGTCTCCAGATTCTCTAATATTCTTTAAAGCATCAGATACATTTGAGTTTGCGTATTCATTCCAAGCTATTTCGTATTTTGCTACATCAGAGACATCAATATCATCCAGCAATCCTTCTGATGCCAAATATAATAAAGTCACTTGATTTTCTAGAGGAACTGGTTGATATTGAGGTTGCTTTAATAGTTCTACAATTATAGCCCCTCTGCTCAATTGCTTTTTAGTAACATCATCTAAATCATCAGACCCAAATTGGGCAAAAGCCGCTAATTCTCTGTATTGAGCTAACTCAATTTTTAAACTACCAGAAACCTTTTTCATCGCTTTTGCTTGAGCCGAACCTCCTACCCTACTTACTGATAGTCCTGTATTAAGGGCTGGTCTTACTCCCGAATTAAATAAATCTGCTTCCAAATAAATCTGTCCATCAGTTATTGAGATCACATTTTTAGGCACATATGCAGATACATCACCGGCAAGAGTTTCAATTACGGGCAAAGCAGTTATTGAACCGCCTCCGTACTCTTGTTCTACTCTTGCAGCTCTCTCAAGAAGTCTAGAATGAAGATAAAATACATCTCCAGGATATGCCTCTCTTCCTGCAGGTCTCCTAAGCAGAAGAGACATCTGTCTGTATGCCCAAGCATGTTTACTTAGATCATCATATACAATCAAAACATCTTTTCCTTGATCCATAAAATACTCGGCCATTGCACAACCTGAATACGGGGCTAAATATTGAAGTGGAGCAGAGTCTGAAGCATTTGCGGCAACAACAATTGTATGCTCCATTGCATCATATTTCTGTAAAGTGTCAACCACACTTGCAACTTTGGAAGATTTTTGACCTATCGCCACATATATACAGACTAGATCTCCACCCTTTTGATTTATTATGCAATCTATAGCTACAGCAGTTTTACCAGTACTCCTATCCCCAATAATTAACTCTCTTTGCCCTCTTCCAACAGGCACCAATGCATCTACTACTTTAACCCCGAACTGAACTGGCTCATCTACAGATTTTCTACTTACAACGTTAGGTGCTGGCTTCTCAACAGGTGCAGTTGAATTAGTTTTAATAGATCCTTTTCCATCTATAGGCATGCCAAGAGGATCTACTACCCTTCCTATTAACTCTTCACCAACAGGGACTTCAACAATCCGTCCTGTTGCTTTTACTTCATCACCTTCTTTAATATCTAAATAATCTCCTAATACCACTGTCCCCACACTATCTTCTTCAAGGTTAAGAGCCATACCTAAAGTACCATTCGGGAATTCAAGCAATTCACTATATTTTACATTAGACAATCCATGAATCTGTGCAATTCCATCACCTGCCTCAACTACTGTCCCTACATCAACCAATGATGATTTATCACCATAATCTTGAATTTGTTTTTTTATAACTGAAGATATATCTTGTGAAGCCATTTTTTCTCCTAAATCTACTTAATCAATAATTGATTCCTTTAATCTATTTAATTTTCCTTTAGTACTCATATCTAACATTTGATCATCAAACTTAGCTATAAAACCTCCTAAAATAGTCCTATCAACTGAGTTAACACTCACAACTTTAGATCCAACTAAATCACTTAGTTTTTCATTAATTTTATCCAATTCTTCTTGCTCAAGTTTAAAAGCGGTAATAATATCTGCCCTTTTTATACCACTAAATCTATCTGCAAGTTTATTAAATCTCATAAGTATAGAATTAAAGAGATATACATTTCCTTTTTCTATAATTAATCTTAAAAAATTTAACTGACGACTATTGGATTTAATTTCTGAATTGCTGATCAATTCGAGTTTATCTTTATTGCTAATCTTCGGATCTTGAAAAAAATCAACTGTTTCAGATTCACTGAAAACCTCAGTTAAATCCTCTAAGAAATTTTTCCAAGAATCTAATTCATTATCCTCTCTAGCAATTTCGAAAATTGCGTCAGAATACCTATTTGTTGTCGAAGAATTTTTCATAAATTATTACTCAATTAAAGCGCCTTCTCCTCCAGTGCTTTCTTAATTAATTCAGAATGTGATTTTTCGTCAATTTCTTTTTCAATTACTTTGCCCGCCGCATCTACTACTAGTTCCCCAAATCTATTCTTTAATTCAAGAATCGCACTATCTCTTTCACTATTAATTTCCTTTTTTGCCTTCTCCATCATCTGAGAAATTTCAACACTTATTTTCTCTTTTTCATCCTCTCTCAATTGATTGGAGGCATCTCTAGCAGCTTCAATCAATTTCTTGCCTTCTAATCTGGCTTGAGAAAGTTCTTCTTCAATTTTGCTAGCAGCTTCTTCCGCACCTTTTGAAGCAGATTCTGCATCGCTCAATCCTTTTTTTATCTTTTCGGCTCTTTCATCTAAAAGTTTCACTACAGGTTTATAAAGAAACCTTGTAAGAAGAAATACCAAGATAGCAAAGCTAATTAATTGAGTTATTAAACCTGGTAAATTTATACCCATAATACTCCTATTTTTTAACCTTTCTTAGCTGAAACTAGCCGGAGGTGTAGTTCCACCAACGAATAGAATAATAATTGCTATAACTAAAGCATAAATTGCTATTGCTTCAGTAAAGGCAATTGCAAGGATCATATTTTGCTGTATAGGCCCTTCCGCTTCTGGATTTCTTCCTAAAGCTTCCATAGCCTTGCCAGCAAGCATCCCAATACCTAATCCTGGGCCTAATGCTCCAAGACCAATTGCAATCGCTGCAGATAATGTTCTTAAGTCACCAAAAATAAAATCTCCCATTTTATCTCCTTTGTTTTAATTGTTTGTTAATAATTTTATTTTTCATATTTAATGTTCGCTGTGATCTGATATGGCTGTAATACCAAAAATCAAGGTTAGTATTGAAAATATAAATGCTTGAATTACCCCTACAAATAATTCAAGGCCCATAAATGGAATAATACCAATAAATGGCAACAAGAACATCATTGCAACAAGTAGAACTTCCCCGGCAAACATGTTTCCAAATAACCTAAAGGTAAAACTTACAACTCTTGCTAATTCTGCTATAAACTCAAGTAAGCCAACAAATAACATTATTGGCGAAGAAAAGTTAAAAAATTTGCCTCCATATTTTTTTATACCTAATGCGCTAATACCCCAAAACTGAACTGCAACCATAGCTACAATTGCAATTGCTAAAGTAGTATTAAGATCAGTATTTGCACCTCTAAGTAGTGGCAATAACCTTCCCGCATACCTTCCTTCTAAGTCTGAAGGAAGTGGCTTCTCATGCTTTTGATTATATGTTTCGCTTTCTAATTTACTGTGACTATCAATAACGTCTTCTACCAACACTACGCCTCCACCTTTTTCAATTTTGGATTCACCTCTTCCAGGAGGCAAGTATTTTATCCCAGTCCCTGGAATGGTTTCGAAAACAACTAAATGCTCTTTTAACGCTTCTTTACAACTAAAGTCTTTGTGATCTGAACTGTGATCTGAGCCATGATCTGAACTGTGATCTGAGCCATGATCTGAACTGTGACATGATTCAACTTTATGTTCTTTATGAGAATAAACAACTTCAGCAGATTCTACTATCCCTACAGTCCCTACACCTGGCAAAACTCCAACCCAATTTGAAACAACTACACATAAAAATATTGAAAGAACTAAAGGGACAAATCTCCTACCTTTTTCGCTTCCAGATATAGTCTGAGCCAGATTAACAAAGAATTCAACAATCACTTCAGCTATATTTTGAAGTCTGCCCTCAGGAACATTTTTCATATTTCTTGTTGCCAACAATACAAATGTCATCAAAATGATCATACCTATCCAGAGAGTTAAAGAGGTATTGAAAACACCTAATCCTGGAATTTTTTCAGCAGGTAATTGTATATGAGCTATCGGACTTTGAAAAAACCCTCCGAATGGGAAAGCCCCACCAATTGCGCCACCTAATATAGAAGTAATAAATAAAATAATAAAGAAAGGTAATATTATTGATTTATTCATTTATCTCTTCCATTATTATTTAGTATTTCCCTAATACTTGATCTTATACCTAAATAAGAAACCACTATACCAATTAAGCCTCCAATTAATGCGAAAAGGATGGGAGAACCAATAAAACCCCCAATCCATCTTCCCACCAAAACTAAACCTATAGTTATAATTACAACGAACCATCCAAGGCCAGTTATTTTTCCAAAAATTATGAAATTCTTTTTCATAATTAAGCCGATTCTTTAATATTTCTTTTCAAGAAATGAACCATCATAAATCTAACATATTGAATTTTGCAAGACAAGAGAAATTTATTTGAGCAATCTTTACTAATGTAACTAATTATCTCCCAAACTTTCTAAATCAAGAGTATCGATAAAATCAACAAATTGGCTGAGGTCCGTTTCGTGTTTATAATCTTTGCTACTGGATTCGATATTTTCTTTATTTTTTTTGTTAACAGTCTGATTGTCATGATCCAAAGAAACAGATACTTTTTCGACAACATCATCATTGGCATATATAGGACATGCCACCCTTACAGCAAGAGCGATTGCATCTGATGCTCTTGAATCGATCATAATAATTTTGTCATTACTTTTTATTGCAACTTTTGCAAAAAATGTTTCTTCTTTCATTGATTCAATTAGGACATATTCTACAGATACTGAAAGTGAATCAAGTAAAGAAATTACTAAATCATGAGTTAAAGGCCTAGGCAGAGAAACTTTCTGAAGTTTTATTGCTATTGCATCGGCTTCACTGGGGCCAACCCAGATCGGGATGAACATTTCTTTAGATTTCAATTTAAGAATTACAACTCTTTGATAATTTGAAAGGCTAACTCTAATGCTATCTATGCTCAATTCTTCCATTTAAACACTCCTAATTCAAGTTTATTCAGGATAAGCACTATGTCAAATATGTTCACTGACAGAAATTACAAAATCATTCAAAGATTTAATAATAAAATCTTGATACTGTTGTGATGAAGAAATAGTTTCTTTGGGAAAACTAATCCCTCTGGAAGAGTTTATAATATTTATTCCATCCCCTTTTGCTGAATTCATGGTCTCCTTTAAATCTCCGCCTTGAAATCCTAAGCCAGGAATCAATATTGGGATTTGATTATTCTTTGCTCTAATTTCTTTTAATTCTCTTGGAAAAGTAGCCCCGACCACTAAGCCTAAATTATTACGCTCATTGTTCTTCTCAACTATCTCTAATACTTTTTTATAAACTTCTTGGCCATTATCAACAATTAAGTTTTGTATCTCACTTGAACTAGGATTAGAGGTTTTGCATATGACTAGCGCTCCCTCTTTTTCAGAAAAAGGTATTATTGAATCAGAGCCCAAATAAGGATTAATAGTTACAACATCAAATTCCCAATATGAATACATCGCTTCAGCATAAGCATTTGCGGTAGACCCGATATCAGATCTTTTACCATCACCAATAATGATTTTCTCAGGAAAATTTGATCTTAAATAATCTATTATCTTCTTTAAATCTTCGAGGCCTTCAATTCCAGATTTTTCGAAATAAGCCATTTGAAATTTATAAACATTGGCTTTTTCAGATGTGTGTTCTATTAAAAACTCACACCATTCATATATGCTATTAAAATTTAATTCTCTAATTTTTTCATAAATTGGATCAATGCCTACGCAAACTACAAATTCCTGATTAAGATTTTCTAACTTTTCTGCCCAATTTAAATTCATTTCGATTTTCTGTTTACCAATATATTATGAACTGTTATTGATAATATAGCCATCAAAATAGAATAAATCGAAAGCCTTATCACTGAACTATTATCTGAAGATGAAATAGAAGTATATATTGCGGTAGAAATATTTTGAGTCCTTCCAGGCATATTTCCTGAAACAACGATAGTAGCGCCAAATTCAGAGATGCTCCTTGCAAAACAGATTAATAGCCCAGCAAATATTCCTTTTTTTGAAAGAGGATAAATTACTTTAGTAAATATATAAGGAAATGATAAGCCTAAACTTTTAGCGGTATTAATTAAATTATTATCTACGCTAGAAAAACCTAATTGAAATGACCTTACTATTAGAGGAAATGATACTATTGCTGCTGCTAATGAGCCTGCTATCCAAGTAAAAACTAAACTACTACCAATAACGGAATAAATGAATGAACCAAAAAAATATTTTGGACTCAACAGCACTAATAATAGATATCCAATTATTACTGGCGGAACCCCTAGGGGGAGAATGGACAAAACTTCTAATATAGGTTTCCACCAAAATTTTTTAAATTCAAGAATGTAAGCAACTGGTAAAGCAACTAGGCCAGCAATTATTGTTGCTACTAGAGCTCCACGAATTGAAAAAACCACTAACTCAAGATCATTTAATATCATTTGTCACCATTTCAAACCCAAATCTATCAAATAATTCTTTAATCTCATTAGAAAACAAGTGTTTAACAAAATTTTCTTTCAAAGATAATTTATTATCATTTTTATTACTCATTACTAAGACTGGATAATAAATTATTTCATTAAAATTTTCTTCAGATAATGTAAATGAATTATAATTACTAATGCTATTCACATAATCAGATTTATAAATTATCGCTGCATCCAAATGCCCGTAATTCAATGCGCTAATTAATGCCATTGCATTACTGGAAACTCTAATATTTTCTTCAGACATAATTTTTTTACAGTCTTCATATTTATTCATAATAAGATTCGATTGCTTTCCTAGTGGAGCAAGTAAAGAATCTGCAACTCCAAATATAATTTTTTGATTTTTACATACCTCACTTAAAGATAGAGAGTTACCAAATTCATCTCTATTAATCAGAACTAATTCGTTCTTTATCAAGGGACTAATTGAATTAATCTTGTTAAAATTCTCATTAATTAACTCCACATTTTCCAACCCAGCGATAATAACTATATCTGGGGTTGCACCTAAATTAATCTTGTTAATCAAAGAAAAAGATCCATCATAATCAATATTAATAGATTCTTTATAGTCATCCTTAATCGCGTTGAGAGGTCCGCTTAATGAAGCAGCAGCAAATATATTAAGTTCTCGGTCACTGTCAGGGTTAAAACAACTACTAAATAAAAAAGAAAAGAGGAAAAAAGCTAAAAAAAATATTCTATTTGAATTATTATTTAACTCATTCATTTATAACCTTATCTAATTATATTAATATTTTTTAGATATTGATATCTTAGTGTATAATTTATTTATGAATATGGACGACGGAAAAAAATTCAATTTTGATAGTTTCTCTAACTTAGAATTTTACAAAAGTGTAAACTCTAATCTGTTAGATCTTGCAGATATAAATAGTAGCACCAAAATACTAGATTTAGGCTGTGGAAATGGTGGTATTACTGAAATGATTTTAGGTAAAGTAAAAGATGTGAGTAAAATTGCTATTTATGCCGTTGATAGTTCCTCTGCAGCAATATCTTTAGCTCTAAAGAGGTTCAGTGATAGAAAAGATGTCATCATAAATTATATTCAATCAGAAGCACAAAATTTACATGAAAATTTGAAGGAAAAAGTAGATACTGTTGTATATTGCAATTCGATACATTATGTTCCAGAAAAAGAAGAGGTACTTAAACATATTGGAAATGGGTTAAAAGATGGAGGAAAGTTGGCTTTTAATACCTCGTTTTTTCTAGGATCTCATCCAAAAGAAACGGAATTGTTCTTAAGAAAATGGATGATGAAGAGTTTAAGGTTACTTAAAAAAGAATACAACTTAAAACCTAGTAAAGATAAAGTTCAGTCTAGAATTCAACTAACTCCTGAAAATTATGAAGAATTATTAAAAAATAATGGATTTAAAATGGTGGAGAAGGAAATAGCAAATGTAAACGTTCCTCTTGATGGTTGGTATGAAATAAGCAGTTTTAAAGATTGGATAGAGGGAGTGCTACCTGGAATTCCATTAGACATTGGTAAAAAAGTTCTACAAGATACAGTCACATCATTATTTAAAGAACTTAATATCAAAACTTTAGACAGGAAATGGCTTTCAATAGTTGCCTTAAAAGGCTAGATATTCATCAAGAGACTTTACGCTAAGATTTTCTTCTAGAACCTTATCTCCAAAAACCGCTTTTGCAGTATCCAAAGATGTGAAGCAAGGTAATTTTCTTTCAGTAGCAGCCCTTCTAATTCTGAATCCATCTTGCAGAGTTTTTCTATCTCCGGTAACAGTATTAACAACAGCAATTACTTTTGCTGCTTTTATCATATCTAAAACATTAGGATTTTTATCTAGTCTTTTTTCAATTATTTCAGCATCAAATCCAAGTGAATTAATCAATTCAGCAGTCCCAGGAGTAGCCACCATTTTATATCCTCTTTCATTAATTAACTTTATAAGACTCTCACTAATCTTCTTGTCTTTATCAGCAATACTAAGTAACACGGATCCTTTTTTAGGAATATAAAGACCTGAACTAATAAAAGCCTTAGAGAGTGCTTCTTCATAATTATCTGACATTCCCATTACTTCGCCTGTTGATTTCATTTCTGGCCCTAGAAATGTATCAACATCAGTTAATTTTGACATTGAAAAAACGGGAGCTTTCACAGCTGTAATATTTCTTTCTTTATAAACACCAGTTCCAAATTTTGAATCAATAAGTTTTTCACCCTGCATACAACCCACTGCTAAATCAATCATTGGAACTCCTGTGGCTTTTGATATAAATGGAACTGTCCTGCTTGATCTAGGATTAACTTCAATTACGTAAACTTTAGGATCTTCCCCACTTCTGTCTAAAATAAACTGAATGTTCATTAAGCCTACAATATTTATTTCTTGTGCAATTTTTTTTGAATATTCTAGAATCACTTCTTTTTCTTGCTCTGTAATTCCTTTAGCTGGATAAACTGCTACAGAATCACCACTATGAACACCAGCTTTTTCTAAGTGCAACATTATTCCAGGAATTAAAATGTCTTTTCCGTCAGAAATAGCATCAATTTCTAATTCAATGCCCTCTATATATTTATCAATTAAAATTTCAGGGTTAATCAAATTAGAAAAATCATGTTCTTTAAAATAACTTTCTAAGTCATTCTCATTATCAATAATATTCATTGCCATGCCGCCTAAAACAAAACTTGGCCTGACAATAACTGGATATTTTATTCTGTCAGCAATTATTTTTGCTTCTTCAAAATTTAAAGAGGTTCCTGCTGGTGGCTGAGGCACACCTATTTTTGATGTAAGTTCTTCAAAATATCCTCTATCAGATGCAAGTTCAGTTGATTTTGCAGAAGTTCCTAAAATAGGATAGTTAATTTTTTCTAATTCTTTAGTTAAATTTATTGCTGTTTGGCCACCAAATTGAACAATTGTTGATGGAAATGAATTGGTCGTTTCTTCATTTTCTAGAATATCAAATACTGATTCTTGGTCAATTGGTTCAAAATATAATCTATCTGATGTATCAAAATCTGTTGATACAGTTTCTGGGTTTGAGTTTATAAAAATTGAGTCTATTTTTCTTTTTTGAAGCGACCATGCAGCATGAACAGAACAGTAATCAAATTCTATACCTTGCCCAATTCTAATTGGACCACTTCCAAGAACAACTGCTTTATTAGTTTTATCTGGAGCAGCTTCATTTTCAGTCTCATAAGTTGAATAGTAATAAGGTGTTAATGCTTCAAATTCAGATGCACATGTATCTACCATTTTATAAGTTGGCAAAATAGACCATTTTTTCCTTAGCAATCTTATATCTTCAACACTTTTTTTAGTTAGCAATGAAATACTCTCATCAGAAAAACCAATTTTTTTTGAAGTTTTTAATATATCTTTGTCAATTTCTTTTGCATTACTTAATTTTTTTTCTTGGTCTATAATCTTCTTTAATTTTACTAAGAACCATTTATCAATCTTTGTAAAATTATAAATCTCTTCTAATTCAGTCCCTTTTCTTAAAAGTTTTAAAATTTTAAATAATCTTGTGTCATCTGGTAGAAGGTCAGATACATCATTAGCAATAATAGATTTATCATTTAAATGAGAAATATTGGAAATATCTAAAGCCCTCACTGCTTTTAATAGAGCACTTTCAAAATTTCTTTCAATAGACATTACTTCCCCAGTTGCTTTCATTTGGGTTCCTATTTTTCTGTCACCTTTTTCAAATTTATCGAATGGCCATCTTGGAATTTTTACAACACAATAATCTAATGCAGGTTCAAAAGCAGATGTTGTAACCCCTGTTACTTGATTACTAATTTCATCTAATTTTTTTCCAAGTGCAATTTTTGCTGCTACTCTTGCTATGGGATATCCTGTTGCTTTAGAAGCCAAAGCAGAAGATCTGCTAACTCTTGGATTAACTTCAATTACGTAATAATTTGGGCCTTCATAGTCTTTTGAATCATAAGGCCTAAAAGCCAATTGAACGTTACAGCCTCCTTCAATTTTGAGCCCTTTAATTATATTTAATGATGAGGTTCTTAATTCTTGATAATCTTTGTCACTTAAAGTTTGGCTTGGAGCCACAACAATCGAATCTCCTGTATGAACACCCATCGGATCAAAATTTTCCATATTACAAACAGTTATAGCATTATCATCTGAATCCCTAATCACTTCGTATTCAACCTCTTTCCATCCCACTAAACACTTCTCAACAAGAATTTGACCAACCATACTAGCATTTATTCCAGAATATGATATTTCCTTTAATTCTTTTTCATTGTTGGCAACACCTCCTCCCGTTCCTCCTAGAGTAAAGGCAGGCCTAACTATTACTGGGTAACTTATATTTTTTGCAGCATCAATTGCTTCATCAACAGTATTGCAACTAAAACTTGGAGGGACAGGTTCACCAAGCTCATTCATTAGATTTCTGAAAAGTAATCTATCTTCAGCTTTATTAATCGATTCAACTGAAGTACCAAGAACCTCGACACTGTGTTTTTTAAGTATTTTTTTATCATATAGATCTTTAACAAGATTAAGTCCAGTTTGACCACCTAAAGTACCAAGTATGCCATCAGGTTTTTCTTTAATAATTATTTTTTCAATAATTTCAATTGTTAATGGTTCAACATAAACTTTATCTGCGGTATCAACGTCCGTCATGATGGTTGCGGGATTTGAATTAACTAAAATAACATAACACCCTTCTTCCTTTAAAGATTTGCAAGCCTGTGTACCTGCATAATCAAATTCTGCAGCTTGTCCAATTACAATAGGGCCAGACCCTATGACCAATATTCTTTTATTATTTTTCATTTTTACCTTTAATTAATTCTAAAAAGTTATCAAATATATATTCTGAATCTACTGGTCCAGGGCAAGCTTCAGAGTGATATTGAATAGAAATTATAGGTTTTTCTTTGTGCCTTAAACCTGAGACGGTATTATCATTGATATTTATGTGGGTTATTTCAAGTTCTGGTGGAAATTTTTTGTCACTAACTGCATAACCATGGTTTTGAGAAGTTGGATATACTCTTCCAGAATTAATTTCTTTTACCGGCTGGTTTCCTCCTCTATGTCCGAAGAGCAATTTAAATGTTTCCCCGCCATAAATGTGGGCAATAATTTGGTGACCAAGGCATATCCCTAAGGATGGAACAATTTCAATACATTTTTTTATTCCTTTAATGTCGTTTAATAGGGTTTTTGGGTCACCTGGGCCTGGAGACATTACAATACCATCAAATCTTTTTAAATCTAAATTATTAAAATCAAAATTCCATGGATATACTTCAACATTACAACCTCTCGAATTTAACAACCTGATAATATTTTTTTTAACTCCAAAATCAATTAATGCAATATTCAAATTGCTATTTTTAACTTCATAATTTTTAATTTTTTTTACAGAAACTTGATCAACATAATTATTTTCTTCATATGAACCAAATTTATTTATTTTTTCTAAAGCAACATTTAGGTCTGAATTATCGGTTAGGATAGCCATCTTAGATCCAAACCTTCTAATTTTCCTAGTTAAAGAGCGTGTGTCTACAGAATGAATTCCAGGTATTTCATTTTCGGTTAAAAATTCATTCAGATCTTTATTATTTGAAAAATGAAAAGGATAATCACACAAATCTCTAACAACATAACTTTTTACTTGTACTTTGCTTGATTCACTAAAACTACTATCTATTCCGTAATTGCCAATCATTGGATAAGTTGAGACCAATATTTGCCCTCTATAACTAGGATCAGTAAGCATTTCTTGATATCCAGTCATAGAAGTATTAAAAACTACTTCACCAATTGATTCGCTGTCATGTCCGAAAGCATAACCTTGATATATAGATCCATCATTTAAAATTAAATATCTTTCTTTAAGCATAATTGCCTGACTTTACCTCCCCAGAATTGTATACTTCTTTCCCAGAAGAAAATGTCAAAATTGGCTTGCCTCTTAAATTAACTAAATCTCCATTCCCGTGTTTAAAAATATAATTTGAGCTTTTTGATTCTATTTTTTGTGATTCCAAGTTCCAATTACGATCTTCAATAATAAAGAAATCTGCCTGATATCCTTTCTCAATTAATCCAATATTTAAGCCTAAATTCTGAAAAAATTTACCAGGATTGTAAGACATTTTTTGACATGCAATTTTATAACCTAACCTCTCAGAGACTAACCCAAAAGCATTCTCTAGCCATGAAATTCCAGATTGACATTCAATAAATTTTCCTATTTTATCTTCTCTGGAATGAGGTGCATGATCAGTAGCAATTACATCAATTACTCCACTTTTTAGAGCTTTGAGACAATACTGCATATCTTCTTGGGTTCTTAGAGGAGGGTTTACTTTAAATGTAGGGTCTAAATTATCGATCAATTCATTTTCATTCAAAAAAATATGGTGAGGAGTAACTTCCGTGGTGACATTAATACCATCAGATTTAGCATTATTTATTTGATCAATAGCTTCTTTAGTGGATACATGCTGTATATGTATCCAGCCATTTGATTCTTTGGCTAACTTCAAATCCCTTATTACAGCATTTAACTCCGCCTTAACAGGCCTGCCAATTTGATTATATTTCTTTGAAAGCTTCCCATGATTTATCGTTCCATTTTTATACTCAATACCTAAATCTTCACAATGCTCCATTATAGGAAATTTTCCATCAAGTTTTACAAGCGCTTGTTTTATAATTTCTCCATTTTGAACAAAGTCTCCATCATCAGAAAATCCAAAAATCATTGATTCAAAATTACTCAAAATTGCATTGATATCTACTAAACTAGATCCATCTCTTTTATTGGTTATTGAAGGAGCTAAATAAACTCTAATTTTTGAACTATTGATACTACTTTCAATTCTTGCAATATTTAAAACGGAGTCTAATGGAGGCAATGTATTAGGCATTACCACCACAGTAGTGAAACCTCCTTTTGCTGCTGCGTTAGAACCAGTTTCAATACTTTCTTTGTAAGTTTGGCCTGGCTCTCTAAAATGGGAATGGATATCTATTAATCCAGGGAACAATAGTCTTCCTTCAATATCTATTTCACTTTCGTAACTAATCGAAGAATCAGAATTAATTATGTCTAAGATCTTGTCTTCTTCAATAATTACATCTTGCTTATAAGACTTAGGGCCTTTAATAGGATCAACAATCATACAATTTCTAATGGCTATCATGATTTTCCATCCAATAAAATCTTCATAAGCACGGCACATCTAATCCAAGTTCCATTTTTAACTTGCTCTAAAATAAGGGATTTACTTGAATCTTGGAGTCCTCTGTCAATTTCTATTCCTTCATTAACTGGGCCGGGATGCATTAAATAATTGATATTAAATTCATTCATTATTTTTTCCGTTATCATGTACTTGCTAGAATATTCATTAAAATTTATTTTTGATTTTTTAATTCTTTCTTTTTGTATTCTTAAGGTCATTAATACGTCTACATCTTTTATCGCTTCAGAAAGATCTTCAAAATAAGAAATATTGCTTAAATCAGTAGGTTTAAAATATTCTGGCGCACAAATATTTATTTTTGATCCAAAAAAATTCAATTCTTCGATTAATGACCTTGCTACTCTGCTATGTTCTATATCTCCCACAATAGATATTTTTAAATCTTCTAAGGAAAGACCTTGCTCTTTCAGCGTCATTAAATCGGTAAGTGCTTGTGTAGGATGAGATTTAGTCCCTAATCCAGCATTAATTACAGGGAAATCAAGAAGGTTTTTTGCAATATCAATATGGTGATTTTCATCACTTCTGAGGACTAATGCATCTGCGGGATATGAACCCAAAGTTTTTAATGTATTCTCAAAAGTTTCTCCTTTGGTTATTGAAGAAGACATTGGAGAAATATCTATAACATTTGCTCCCAATATTGAGCACGCAAAATTAAAAGAAGTTTTAGTTCTAGTGCTAGGCTCCAAAAAGAGAAAAACTATATTCTTTTTTTGGAGAGGACTATCTGGGTTTATATTTGGAAAATTTTTCTTTAAAGAAGAGGCTAAATATATTAATTCCTCAACTTGAGTTTTATTTAATCGATCAATGTTTAATAAATTGTCCACTAAAACTATAAATTAGCATTTTTTTAAACATATAACAACATTATTTTTAGAAAATCATATCACTCAATCTTTTTCCCATCCCAGGACCAAGTTTGATGCCATTTCTCCCTGCGCCCGTTCCGACATAAATCCCCTTAATTTCAGGTGATTCCATTAATATTGGTTCATTTGCTTCGTTATATGGCCTAAAGCAGGCTGTATGCTCTTTTATATCTAGATCAGAAAAGCCAGAAAATATCTCTTTAAAAGAATCTATAATTTTATTTTTTGCCTCTTCTGTCCTTCCTTCCTCAAAACCTACATCCTCTTCTGTTGTGCCAATCCAAAGATAATTATCGATCTTCTTTGTGGCATAATCTCCTCCCCAGTAGAATGAATTTTTAAATTCTTCATTTGTTCTTGCTTTTATAATTTGACCTTTCAAAGGTTTCACATCTACATCAATATGATCTTTTAAAATCACTTTTGTCCAAGGGCCAGATGTAAAAGCTATCTTATTTGAATTGATAATCTTTCCTTCAATATCTATTCCTGCAAATTTTGAATCCTTAAGTATCATGTTTTTAAAAGAAAAATCGTGGATTAAAAATTCTGCACCAAAATTAATTGATGCTCCCTTTAGGGCATTAGTAAGATTGAATGAATCTACTTCCATATAATCATCAGATACTAGGGCACCAAATCTTGCAAACTTTAATTTAGGCTCAAACTTCCTAATTTCTTCTTCATCCATAAACTCAAATTTACTGGGGTCTTCGTAATAACTTATAGCATTCTCTAGTCTTAATATTTCATTCTTATTAGGAATAATGTGAAAAAGTCTCTTTTCTGAGTAATAAGGGTCTATATTGGATTCATCTAAAATTGTGGACTTAAGGTCCCTGTGAAGATAAAACGACTCTATATGCAAATCTCTTATTTTTTCATCATCACCTAAGTAAGGAGATAGTCCTCCTTGAGCCTTTCCAGAAGAATTATAACCGGTGAAGTTTCTTTCAATGATCAATACTTTCTTGTCTTTTTTTGCTGAATAATATGCCAAAGAAGACCCAACTATTCCAGAACCGATAATTACTAAGTCAAACTCTCTCATGAAATTAATATTGTTTGTATAATGGTTGGTATACTAACATTTTATATATTTGATTTCAGTTTTTGTACTTAAATGACAGAAAAAAATAAAAGGTTTACTAAAGGGATAATAAGAAATAGGGAAGATCTAACAAGCGATCTATGGAAAGTTTGGATAGAGCCTGAAGAAAAATTTAATTTCGATCCGGGTCAATATTGCACTGTTGGATATGACAATATAGAAAGACCTTACTCAATCGCCTCATCTCCAGACGAAAATTTAATAGAATTATTCATCGAATTAGTTCCAGAGCCTTTGGGTAACTTAACCCCACTGCTATACGAACTAAATATCGGGGCAGAAATTACATTAAGAAAAAGACCAAAAGGAATTTTTAAATTTCAGTCTCAGTTTAAAAATCATATAATGATTTCTACGGTAACTGGTGTTGCTCCATTCGTAAGCATGATTAGATCTATAGATTTAAAAAATACAGATTATAAGATTTGGATTTTTGAAGGAGCCAGTTTTATCGACGAATTCGGTTACTCAAATGAACTTACTTCGATTAGCAAAACAAATGAAAAAATCAATTTTACACCAACGTGCAGCAGGCCTGATGATCCAAAAAATTCATCATGGGGAGGCGTTACAGGAAGGGTTAATGAAATATTTAGTTCAATTTATGATCTGAAGAATGCAATAAAAGAAGACACTATTATATACGCATGTGGTCACCCAGATATGGTTACTGATGTTGCAGAAAAATATTCAAATAAATTCAATTTCATTGAAGAGAAATTCTGGAAACCTTAATGAAATAATTTTTTTCTAGAAAACTACCCAAAAATGAAATATAGTAATCTTAGAGTATAAATTGATTAATTAAGGAGAAAATATTATGGGAGAGAAGATAGGTTTTGTTGGCCTAGGGATTATGGGTGCACCTATGGCTAAAAATATGATAGATGCGGGTTATGAGGTTTCAGCATATGACATAGTTGAGTCAAATTTAGATAAAGTTGTTGGCCAAGGTGCCTTTAAAGCCTGTTGCCCTAAAGAAGTATCTGAAAAAAGTGATATCACAATAATTATGGTGCAAAATTCACCGCAATCTGAAGCAGCTGTTCTTGGTAAAGACGGTGCTCTTGAGGGTGCAAGTGACGGGGACTTAATAATTGACATGAGTTCGATTTCTCCATTAGTTTCTCAAAAAATATCAGAACAATGCCAATCCAAAAGAGTTAAGTTTTTGGATGCCCCAGTATCTGGAGGAGAGCCAGGAGCAATTGAAGGCACATTGGCAATTATGACAGGTGGAAATTCTTCAGATTTTGAAAGAGCTAAACCTATCTTTGATGTATTGGGAGCCTCTTCTGTTTTATGCGGAGATGTTGGAGCAGGAAATTTTACTAAACTTGCAAACCAGATGATAGTTGGTGCAAATATTCATATACTTGCCGAAGCACTTACGCTTACTACTAAAGCAGGACTAGATCCTGAAACAGTATTTAATGCAATAAAAGGCGGATTAGCAGGAAGTAACGTTATGAATACAAAAGCTCCAATGATGTATGAGAGAAACTTTAAACCAGGATTTAGGATTGAATTGCATTTAAAGGATATTACTAACGCAATGGAAACAGCTAATGAATTACAGTTGCCTCTTCAAGTTACTTCGAATCTGCATCAAGTTCTAAAAGCATTAGTCATTGAAGGAAACGGAAAAGACGATCATTCTGGAATATTAAAATTCGTTGAAAATCAATCAGGAGTGGAAGTAAAAAAATAAATGCTTGAAAGATTCCATGTTCCTGAAGAAGACGAAATAAGAGTAAGTCCTGAAAAACTAAGAAAAACTGCAGAGCAAATATTTGTAAAATGTGGAATGAATGAGGGCAATTCCAAGATAGCCACTGATGTATTATTATCAGCTGACATTAGGGGCGTTGATACTCATGGTGTTTCTAATATGCTTAGAAATTACGTCCTTTATCTTTCTGAGGGATCTGCTAAAGCTAACCCTGATTGGAAAATTATAAGAGAAACTGAATCTTGTGCAACTATAGATTGTGATGAAGGTTTAGGTTTGGTAGTTGCCCCTCAAGCAATGGAAATTGCAATTGAAAAGGCAAAAAAAACTGGTGTTGGGCTAGTATCTATGGGGAATGGAAGGCATCTAGGCATGGCTGGATATCATGCCATGATGGCACTCAAACACGACATGATAGGAACTTGCATGACGTCCTCTACTACTAACGTTGTTCCTACTTATGCTGCTAAAGCTGGCTTAGGGACAAATCCTATTGCAGTAGCTGCGCCTGCTTTGAATAAAGCTCCTTTTGTTTTCGATGCAGCAACAAGTGCAATAGCTACTAATAAAGTTCGTGTTGCGCAAAGATTAGGAGTTCCACTCGCAGCAGGATGGATAACTGATGAAAAAGGTAATCCAATCATGGAAGAAACACCTCTTGATATTAAAGAGGACCCCGATAAAGTCGATAATCTGCTCCAAACTCCATTTGGCGCAACCAGAGAATTAGGATCTCATAAAGGTTATTCTTTGGGGATGGTGGTTGATATATTAGGGTCTATATTAAATGGAAGTCTTGCGGGTCCTTTAAGGACTATGAAACAACATCAAAATCACTTCGTTGCCGCATATTCTATTGAAGCATTTACGAATATTCAGCAATTTAAAGAAATGATGGACGAATATCTCCAGGCATTAGAAGATTTACCTCCAGTAGAAGGCCAAGAAAGGGTTTTATATGCAGGATTAATGGAGTACGAAACAGAAGAAGAACGAAGGAATATTGGTATTCCACTGCACCCGGAAGTAATAAATTGGTTTAAAAATATTTGTTCAGAATTAGACGTTGACTTTGATATGACAGGAAGAGAAGGAAAAGTATAATGCTAGAAAGATTCCATGTTCCTGATCAAGAAATTATTCTAATTAAAGAAGAAAATCTAAGAAATGTAACTGAGCAAATATTTATGAGTCAAGGAATGCCAGAAAAAGACTGCAAGTTAGCAACTGATGTTCTAATTTCTTCAGATCTTAGAGGGGTAGAAACACATGGAGTTTCTAACATGGTTAGAGCATACTTAGGGGCCTTCAAATCAAAAAATATAAATCCCAAACCTAATTGGAAAATTGTAAAAGAAACTCCCTCATGTATTACGGTAGATTCTGATGCAGGTCTAGGAATAGTGGTAGCCCCTCAAGCTATGGAACTTGCTATAGAAAAGGCAAAGAAAACTGGTGTTGGGTTAGTTACTCTTGGAAACGGAAGGCACATAGGAATGCTTGCATATCACGCCATGATGGCGTTAAAACATGACATGATAGGAACTTGCATGGCAGCATGTTCTCCTAGGATGGTTCCTACTTTTTCTTCTAAAAAAGCAATAGGTACTAATCCAATAGCTTATGCAGCTCCTGCAAACAAGTTGCCACCTTTTGTTTTTGATGCTGCAATGACTTCAGTAGCAGGCAATAAGATAGTATTAGCTTCTAGGCTAGGAGTTGCTTTAGAACCCGGCTGGATTGCTGACGACAATGGCAATCCAATCATGGAAAAAGTACATATGAAAGATCTAGATCAATATGAAGATGAATCTAAAAACTTAGAGGAAAGATATGCTGCTGGCTATATCTCCAGTTCTGTTGATTTGCTTCCTTTTGGAGGAACCAGAGAGATGGGTTCACATAAATCATACTCTATGGCAATGGTAGTTGATGTGCTTGCAGGTATACTTAACGGATCAAAAACTGCGCCCACGGGCGAACATACAGGACAAGGTCACTTCTTAGCTGCATACTCAATAGATGCATTTATAGATACCAAAGAATTTAAGGATCTGATGGACAGATATCTTCAAAGTTTGCTCGACTTGCCTTCGAACTCTGAAGGCAAAGAAGTAGTTTATGCTGGATATATAGAGGCTAAAGAACAAGAGAAGAGAAGAGAAGAAGGCATCCCGCTGCACCCTGAAGTAGTTGAATGGTATAAAAAAACATCAAATGAATTAAAAATTGATCAACTAACATGAAGAATTTTAAACTTACCTTTTTGCCTTCAACTAAAGATAATTTTTCACATGATGCGCTTTTAGAAAGTTGGGCAAAAAAATTATCTGACTCAGAGCCATATTTAGAAGTAGCAATACCTGAAAACAAAGAGGATGCCAAAAGAGAATTGACTGATTCTGAAGCTGTATATGGTGTACTGACTGAGGAACTATTTCCATATGCCAAAAAAATAGAATGGTTACAAGCTCCCCAAGCCGCCCCTCCTGCTGATTTTTATTTCAAAGATCTCGCGGATCATTCTTTAATTGCTACCAATTTTAAAGGGATATATAACGATCATATTTCTAGTCATATATTGGCTATGATTTTATCCTTCTCAAGAAGCCTACACACTTATATTAGGCAGCAATATGAAAAGAACTGGAATCCGCTAGAACTACCATTAGGATCTACTAGATATTTACCTGAATCAACAATACTAATAATTGGCATAGGAGGAATCGGCGAAGAAACTGCATATTACTGTTCCACTCTAGGCATGAAAGTTATTGGAATTGATTCAAAAAGGGAAGAAAAACCTTCTTTTATTCAAGAGTTAGAAAAACCCGATCAATTGCTAAGCAAGGTAAAAGAAGCTGATTTTGTTGTAAGTACAGTTCCTCATACGCCTGAAACAGAAGGGCAATTTAATTTTAACTTCTTCAGGTCTATGAAAAATAGTGCTTTTTTCATCAACATAGGCAGAGGTATGACTACTGTTTTAGATGATCTTGTATTAGCTCTCAATCAAGAAGAAATAAGTGGCGCTGGTCTTGATGTATATGAAATAGAACCTCTTCCAAAGTCACATGAATTATGGGGCAACCCGAAAGTAATTCTTACTCCTCATGTTGCTGCACACGATGTACCTTACCTTGATGAAAGAAGATTTGAAATAATAGAAAAAAATTGTCGACTATTTTCAAAAGGAAAAGAACTTTTCAACATAGTGGATAAAAAACTATGGTTTTAAATCGTAAGCATTTTACTGCAACTGCTTTTGTATTACATCCTGATCAAGATAAAATTTTATTACACTGGCATAACAAAGTAATGGAGTGGTTACCTCCAGGAGGACATATTGAAAAAAATGAATCCCCAGAAGAGGCAGTTGTTAGAGAGGTGTATGAGGAAAGTGGTTTATCTATTAAATTATTTTCAAATAAATCAATATTTGAAAATATTGGGGAGGTAAAAGAACTCGAAAAACCCGAATCCCTGCTACTAGAACCCATTAATGACCCTAAAGAAGGTAACCACTTCCATATAGATATGATATATTTTGCAGAGGCGATCAATCCTGAAAGATTAAAATCTGGATGGATATGGGTTAATGAGCAAGACCTAATCAAAAAAAAGGAATTAGAAGTATATGAGGGGAAGTATAAAAACCCTCCGGAAGATGTGATTGTTCTAGCTATTAACTGCATTAATAAAAGGAGAAAAAATGGCAACTAAAAGAGAACAAAAAAGAGCCCTAGGCAAACATACAAGTTGGGAGACAACTGAAGGTGCAGCAAGAGCACCTCATAGATCTATGATGAAGGCAATGGGGCTAACTGATGAAAATATTAACGCTCCTTTCGTGGGAATTGCATCCACTCACAATGAAGTTACCCCTTGCAATGCCGGAATAGAACCTCTTGTAGAACAAGTAAAAAGAGGAGTTTTTGCAGCCCAAGGAACTCCTTTTGTTTTTGGGACCATAACAGTTAGTGATGCTATTTCTATGAATACTGTGGGTATGAAAGGATCTTTAGTTAGCAGAGAAGTTATAGCTGATTCAATTGAAACAGTTGTATTTGCTGAAAGATTTGATGGTTTAGTTGCAGTCGCAGGTTGCGATAAAAGTCTTCCAGGAGCAATGATGGCAATCGCAAGACTAAATGTGCCATCAGTATTTATTTACGGCGGATCTATATTGCCAGGGAACCTTAATGGGAAAACAATTCAAATCCAAGACGTCTTTGAGGCTGTTGGTAAGCATCAAAAAGGAGATCTGTCAGATAATGAATTATATCAAATAGAATCTCGTGCATGTCCAGGCCCTGGATCATGCGGTGGAATGTTTACTGCAAATACAATGTCTTCTGTAGGGGAAGCCTTAGGATTAAGTCTGCCAGGTTCAGCCTCTGAGCCAGCAGTAGACCAGAGAAAATCTGCGTCAAGCAGAAAGGCTGGAGAAGCTGTTTTAAATCTTTTAAGAAAAGATATAAGACCATCAGACATACTTACAAAAAAAGCATTTGAAAATGCAGTAACAGTGGTAACTGCCATGGGTGGCTCTACAAATACAGCATTGCATCTTCCAGCAATAGCCCATGAAATGGGTGTAGATTTATCCCTAGAGGATATCCATGACATATCAATGAGAACTCCTCATTTAGCTGATATGAAGCCTGGCGGAAAATATATAATGTATGATCTGGATAATGTTGGTGGTGTTCCGTTAGTAATGAAAAGGTTATTTAAACTTGGTCTTATTCATGGTGATTGCATGACGGTTACCGGAAAAACTGTAGAAGAAAATCTTGCGGAAGTCGAAGATAATAATACTGAAAATGATGTCGTAAGATTAATAGATAATCCGATTAGCGAAACTGGAGGTTTAGTAATATTACATGGAAACCTAGCTCCTGACGGGGCAGTTCTGAAAGTTGCAGGGCACAATTACGGGAATTCATGGTCTGGTCCAGCAAAAGTTTTCAATCAAGAAGAAGAATGCATGGAATCTTTGAAAAAACATGAAATTAAACCAGGTGATTTTGTTGTAATTAGGTACGAAGGGCCTAAAGGTGGCCCAGGAATGAGAGAGATGCTATCTATAACTAGCGCTATAGTAGGCCAAGGTCTTGGAGATAAAGTATTCTTGATGACTGATGGAAGATTCTCAGGGGCATCACATGGACCTATGATAGGGCATGTTGGCCCTGAAGCAGCAGTTGGGGGACCTATCGCTGCAGTAAAAAATGGAGATGAAATAGAAATAAATTTAGAGTCTTTTGAATTAAATTTAAAAGTATCTGAAAAAGAAATTAAAGAGAGACTAAGCAAATTAGAAAGGCACGTTCCATTATACAAAACCGGAGTTCTTGGTAAATATACTAAACTTGTTCAGCCTGCCTCTAAAGGTGCGGTGACTGGATAGTTTTTATTTTCCTACCAACTTTTTAATCCAGCCTTTCTTTTTTGTCGATGATGCCCTAGAACCATTCAATTTAGGAGGTTCAGTAGATGGAGACATTTCAGTTCTTTTTGAATTCGATCGCAATTTACCTTTACTGAAAGACTTTTTGCTACTAGATTTATAATTACTTCTATTAGTTCTATTGGTAGTTGTAGTTTTTGATAATTTCCTTTTTTTAGGTTTTTTATTTTCTCCTTCAGGAGAAGATAATTCATCAGTCACTTCTTCTTTATTATATAATTTTGATGCTTTCTTAATATCAGATTTAGTCATCCATAAATTAGAGAAAAAAGTTTTATTCAATTTAATATGCAAATCTGCAATTCTTGCAGTTTCAGGCGAAATATTCGTATCAAATGCTGCGATCTCTACGTGCTTGCCTTGATCTTTTGCGGCTTGCAATGCAGGATAGAAATCTCCGTCGCCACTTACCAAAATTGCTGAATCGTAAAGATCTTCATAAGCGTTCTTTAATATATCAACACCTATCATCATGTCTACACCTTTTTCTACCATTGCATCGCCTCGCTGCTTAACTATACCTAATTTAACTTCAAGATAAGGAATCTCATATAAAGCAGAAAGAAATTTTTCTTGTTCTTCTACACCTTTTCCATTAGATTCCTGTTTAATGTTGTAATAATAAGTTCTTACTAACTCTCTATCTCCTGATAATTTCTCAGCAAATTTTCCAAATTTAATATCATTGCGAGAAAAATGCTGATTTAACACATGGTATAAATTACTACCATCTATAAAAACCATTACTCTTTCTTTTTTTATTTGAGATTCTGACTCTGATGATTCTGACATAATAACTCCAAGCCTATTAGGCTTATTTGATGAAAATTTAAATAAATAATATTGTTTATTATAAATGAATTTAAACATTAGATTACAGCATTTCAGGGTACAAAAAATATAAAAATGAAAAACTTAGCAGATTTTATACCAGCTTTTGAATGTAGCATTGATATGCCAAATGGATTGCAATGGTTTGAAAATGATCTTTTTGTTATAGATCAGAAAACCGACAACGTTTTCGTTTTAGATCAGCAAGGAATGTCAAAAAAAAGTATTCCGACGATTTGTGAAAATGGATCTGGCATCACTATTGGAGATGGTTATATGTGGCTTGCTTCAAATGGGCGTACCGATGCGCGAACATTCAGAGGTACAGATACACATATGAACTGGATTCTAAAAGTTGATTTAGATTCTGGAGAAATAGTTTCTAGGTTCCCAACTCCTGATGGTGGCGGGGTTCATGGACTTGAATGGGACCAGGGTAAACTATGGATAACTGCATTTAATCCCACCGCATTGATTGTAGTGGATCCTAACTCCTTTAAGGAGTTATTTAAGTTTAATATCGATCAATCTCCTCATGGTCTCGCGGTCGAAGGAGAGTCAATATGGTGTTCTGACAGAGTGGATAGAAATATCGTAAAATACAATAAATCCACAGGAGATAAACTGGTGCAAATTGATGTCCCAGATGGCGGGCCGGATCCTCATGGCCTCTCTATTAATAATGGAATACTTTGGTATTCAGATGCTGCTTTTCCAAATCCAGTTAGACCTTACCCAGAAATAGGTTATATAAAAATTAATTCATGAAAATTCTTGATACACACCATCACTTATGGGATCTTTCTCTAAGATCATATGATTGGATAGAAGAACTACCTCCTAATGAATCTAATAAAATTAATAAGAATTTTCTATATGAGGATCTAGTTAATGAAACTGAAAGGAATCAAGTAATAAACACTATTTGCGTCCAAGCCCATCAGTCTGAAGATGAAGCAGAATGGCTTCTTAATATAGCCAATAAGTCTTCAATAATTAGCGGGGTTGTAGGCTGGATTGATCTAAAAAGTTCAAAAATTGAATACAAATTGGATGAATTCCAAAAAAACAAAAAATTTGTTGGGATAAGGCATGTTTGGCATGACGAAGAAGATGAAAGTTGGATTATTGATCCTAAAGTTCTAAATGGATTAAATGTGTTATCAAAAAGAAAAATCAATTTTGATTTTTTAGTAAGGCCAAATCATCTAAAATATATCCACCAAGTATACGATAAAATTCCTGACCTAAATGGAGTAATTGATCATATTGCTAAGCCTGAAATAGCAATAAATAAGTTTGAACCATGGGCCAAAGAAATTAATGAACTTGCCAAAATAAATACTTTAACATGCAAAATTTCAGGAATAATTGAAGAGATGGATGATAATCAATCTTTAGATGTTGTAGATATCTATTCTTCTCTAATTATAAATTCTTTTGGAAAAAAAAGGATAATGTACGGAAGCAATTGGCCAGTATGTTTAATTAAGAATTCTTACGAATATGTATTGAACTTAGCAAAAAATATTACTGAAAAATTTTCTGATGGCGAAAGAGAAGATTTTTTCTTTAATAATGGAGCAAGTTTTTATAAAGTTTAAACTTCGTTTAATCCAGGACTAAAAGAAGGATTCTGTAAAGGGTAAAGATCTCTCTTTATATTTTTAAAATTAAGATTTTTTAAATCAGCAGTAGTTGTCCCTTTTGTATTTACTAAAATTGTTTTTGCAGCAAATGGATCATATGCGGGCCTAGGAAGAATTACACCTCTAGTGGTAATAAGTTTCTTTTTAGAGGGATCGATTCCGATATGAGTAATTTGACCAATGCTTTGCGGTGGCTGCCTAAGTGTAGTTAAGATAATTGAACCTTTATTTTGTGTTTCAAATAATACTGTAGGACCCTGATTGTATTTTGTATAACCACCATGCCTTATCTGGCTATCTTCCCATGTACCATCAGTTATATTGATTACCTTGCCTTCTAATTCAACTGGAGAACCATGCTGATCATCGACTTTTCCGCCTATATTTAATTTTAAAGTGGAACCTATTCCAGAATCTAAGCATATTGATACTGATTCAGGATCAAAAAATACAGTACAATAATTTTCTACATTCTGCCTAACTATTTCATGCAAAAGAAAGGTAGAATCTGCTGAGCTACCTCCTCCAGTATTGTCACCTACATCATTAAGAACAACTGGGAATTTTTTAGATTCTTTAGCTATTTTTACAGCTTCTTCTACCTCATAAGCATCCAAATTATACTTTTCTCTATTCTCCCAAGCTCTACCTGAAACCCAATCACATTTTTCTCTAGAAAGTTCAGAATTATCATTTGTATAAACAATGAAAGAGGCGCCAAGTTCAGGAACATCAGCAAATTGAAAACCTAAAGCAAAACTTGCAGATACTATTGAAGGGTCATTAGATAAAGATTCCATATCTTCTATAATTTTAGACACAGGCTCTTCAAAAGTATTTTGCTTAGTCATGTTTATCATCATAGGTGGAGCAATAAATGTACCAGTTGGTTTTAATTCATTATTCAACATTTGTTTCATTAATTTGGCAGCTTCTACTCCTCTATCATAGGTATCTAGGTGGGGACATGTCCTAAAAACAACTAATATGTCTGCATTTTCAAACATCTTGGTAGAAATATTTGCATGTTTATCCAAAGTACAAATTATTGGGAATTTATTTCCCATCTTATTTCTTAATCTAAATAAAACTTCTCCATCTACATCAAGATATTCTTCTGACACCGTAGCTCCATGAAGGTTAATTATTAAGCCATCCATTTCATCTTGATTTATTTCATCCACTATTCTATTTACGATATAATTAAAAGCAGATTTTTCTACAGTTCCAGAAGGGGTTGCTATACCACAAAATTTTGGAATATAAGTATTCCCTTGTTTCTCTATTTCATCAATACAACCACTAAGTTCATGATTTCCACCTTTAAAATGATCGACTATATGATCTCCGTGTAAAAAATCACCAAAAGAAGGGTCCTTAAAATTCTCTAATGGTGTGGTTTTTTTAATGAAATTATTTGACTCATGCATGAAGCATGTTAAGCCAATTCTCATACTAACCTCTTCCAATAAAAGGCATTTTAGTAGCCATTATTGTAATAAATTGAACATTAGTTTCTAAAGGAAAATTAGAAATATTTACAACAACTTCTGCAACATGATTTACATCAAAAGTAGGCTCTACCATAGTTGAGCCGTTAGCTTGAGGCACTCCCTTCTTCATCCTCTCAGTCATGTCTGTTGCAGCATTACCAATATCTATTTGACTGCATGCAATATTATATTTCCTTCCATCTAAAGAAATAGATTTTGTTAAACCGCTAACTCCATGCTTGGTTGCTGTATAAGGAGCAGAGTCTGGCCTAGGTGCATATGCAGATATGGAACCATTATTGATTATTCTACCTCCCATGGGGCTTTGGTTTTTCATAATCTTTATTGCTTCTTGAGAGCACAAGAAGGTTCCTGTTAAATTTGCATCAACTACATTTTGCCAATCTTCATATGTTAGATCTTCTATAAGTTTTTTAGGGGCTCCACCACCAGCATTATTAAAAAGCACATCCAATCTACCAAATTGATTGATAGTTTTTTGGAAAAGATTTTTTACAGATTCAGGATCTCCTACATCACAAGTGATTCCCAAAATTCTTGGACTATTACCATTCTCTTCAACTGTTTTCGTAAGAGGGTCTTCTCTTCTTCCTGAAATTACCACCGAATAACCATCGTTTAAAAGAGCTATAGCAGATGCTTTTCCAATACCTGATCCGCCTCCAGTAACTATTGCAACTTTTCCATTATCTTTTGTCATATTGTCTCCATAATAAATTTGTACCAAATTAATTTATATAAATAATATTGCATTAAAAACTTTTCTGCTAGAAGATTGAATTAACGAGGTGAAACATGAACAAAAAACTTAAAGCATTAGTTCTAAATAGCAAATTTTTGAACCTTTCCATTGATGATTTGAAAAATAATACAAATGTACCTATTGAGTGGCATATAATTGATGCTTCTGAAAAAGAAGATATAAGAAAACTTTTGCCAGATTTCAATATTTTAGTTTCGACATCTATGGATATTTCTTGGAAAAATGAAGTTAAAAATTTGGAGGCAATTTTTATGCCTGGTGCAGGTTGGGATAAAATTGCGCCCGAAGCTGTGCCTGAAGGGTGTGTTGTAACTAATAGTTATGAGCATGAAGTTGGGATAGCAGAGTATGTTTTAATGTCAATGATTGCACTAGACCGAGAATTAATTAATTCTCATAACACTTTTGTAGAAAATAACTGGGACTATTGGCCAGCTAGATTTGGGCCCTTTAAAGAGTTAACCGGAAGAAATGTAACGGTAATTGGATTGGGGAGAATTGGTAAAAAAGTCCTTGAGATGACAAATGTTTTTGGAATGAATAATTACGCAGTAGAGGAATTTGATGTTCAAGATGAAGTAATTAATCAGCTGAATATAAAAGAAATTGTAAAATCAGATGAGATGACAAAGTTAATTTCAATTTCTGATTTCGTAGTCGTATGCGTACCATATATTGAATCAACAAAAGGCATGATTGGGGAAAAAGAAATATATTCTATGAAGAATGATGCTTTCATAATAAATCCTGCCCGAGGACCTATTATCAAAGAAGAGCATCTTTATCATGCACTAAAATCTAATAGGATTGCTGGAGCATGCCTTGATACTTGGTATACATACCCTAAAGGGGGGGCAGACAACCCTAAACCATCTGAATATCCATTTTATGAACTGAAAAATGTGATACTAACTCCTCACATCTGTGGCTCTACATATGGGACAGCCTCAAGAAGAATGAAAATTGTTGCAGAAAATATTAATAACTTTTATAACGATAAACCACTAATTAATATAGTAGAAGAATTATCAAAAATATAGTTAGTCTGAATTAAATAATTCAAACATTACTATTGATGCAGCAACAGAAGCGTTCAAAGATTCTATCTTGTCTTTTTCGATAGTGATCTCGGTAAATATATCAATTTGAGACTCAACTTTTTTAGATATCCCGTCATGTTCAGAGCCGATTACGATACCTACTCTTTTAGAAAATTTATGCTCTTTTATAGATTTTCCAGAGCCAGACTTTAAACCAACTATCCAAAAATCAAATTTTTTTAATTTATTTATAAAATTGGAGATATTTGAAACTCTGATGATGTTCAGGTTATGGATAGCGCCCGAAGATGCCCTAATAGAACCTGAAGTAATTCCTGCTGATCTTTTCTTAGGTATAACTATATAATCGACCCCAAAGGCTAGTGCGGATCTTGAAATTGCACCTAAGTTATGAGGATCTTGAATACCATCAAGAATAAGTATTCTGCAATTAGATTTACTACCAACTAAAGTATCCCATAATTTTTTTTCAGAAAAATACCCTTCAGAAACTAAATAAGCCAATATCCCCTGATGCTTTCCTGTATGGCTAATTTTGTCTAACTCGACATCATTCTTAAATTCAATTGGGATATTATATTTCTTAGCTGTTCCTAGTAATTCATTTATAGGGCTCGAGTTGATCAGATTTTTACTGACCACAACTTTATCTATGCTAGAAGGATTTCTTAAAGACTCTGCAACAGATCTTCTACCTTCAGACAAAGGGTCTTTATTCATTTTTGATGTTCTACTTGGCATTATTCAAAAAAAG
>MDTE01153151.1_pt1 | contig 78558 bp, 79 predicted proteins | sample 811231 | NCBI WGS metagenome assembly MDTE01 (sample SAMN05326651, study PRJNA326480) | marine metagenome | isolation source: seawater | place: Indian Ocean: Red Sea | collected 2010 | reverse complement strand
TTAACAACTAACTAAAATACAACTAATTAACTAACTACTATATAACTAAATACAACTAACTAACTAACAACTAGTTATATATAACTAACTAATTAACAAGTAACTAAAATACAACTAACTAATTAACAACTAACTAACTAACAAGTAACTAAAATACAACTAATTAATTAACAACTAACTAATTAACAAGTTACAAACTTACAAAATTGAAATGCTTTTCTTCCTAGCACAACACTACATACAAGCAATCTACAAGCTCATTCAAAATGAATTCATCTCCTAACCGAGAGTTCTTGTTGAACGAAGATCAAGAATTGGAGTTGCAGGATAATCAAGCCACCACAACCAACCGTTCCCAACCTCCTCTGCCTCTGATTGAGCGGCTCCGTCTGCGCCGGGAGGAGGCAAGCGCAGAGGTTGCGGGTGCAGACGCCACAGTTACTACGGACAACAATAACACCAAATCATCACACGAACTTGAACTTGAAAAAGGAAAAAAAGGAAATATTTTGTGTAACATTAAAAATAGAGATATATTGATTAAAAAAGTTCGAGAACTTGAAGATCTATTAAAGACAACCAATGCTCTTAACGATGAAGAAAACAACTCTTGTCCTATCTGTCTTGAAGAAATTACAAATGGTATTGTCATTCTTAAATGTGCTCATAAATTTTGCCCTCAATGTTATGCTTCTCATGCAAGAGTTGACAATAAATGCCCCTTATGTAGAGACGAATTTGCGGATAAACCAAAAAAAAATATTCCTATGCCTGATCTCGTTAGAAACTCTATCGTCGATCATTTATTTCAAAATACTTCTCAAGGTGAGACACAATATTTTAAAACTTTAGCTACTTCCACTAAGATGAAATCTTTTGAAGATTCTGTTAGAAATATTCAATACTTGACAAAAGAAAATTGTAGACTTACCGCTAATCTCGTTATTAAATGGTACGCCGATAATCAAAACTAATTCACATCACACTTTCTCTATGAGTAGTAGACACAAAAAAATAGGCAATGAAGTGTGTATATCATTTACTTTCAGATATCATAATTGATAATAAATAAAATAAAAATAAATAAAATAAAATAAAAATATTCTTGTATAATTTATAAGAATATTTTTTATTGACTGAATTGAAATGGTTTCGCTATATATATTATCATGTTGAAAAAAGAGAAAACAATGCAACAAACAATTAACACTACGATTGATGTTACGCCTGGTGGTGGAACTCATATTCGGTGGATGCATAAAGAGGATTATACGCAAGATGAATTCGATGTAGCAAATACAATGATTACAATGAATATAACGCCAAAACAATATATGACAGAGAAAGAACTTAATATGACGCAGTTTACAAACTCAAAAATTGAAAAATGTATAATCAAAAATAAAAATGAAATTATATCAGAGGGAAAAACAAAATTTCAGCCTGTTTTATCTGATGTATGGAATTATATGTCGTCGCCAGAAAAAATTAAAAAATATACTACATTTAATATTAAAGAAACAAATAAAAATGGTAAAAGAGGTTATACTTGGTGCAATGATATTAAGTTGTCATTTCAAAGAAAGGATGCGACAGGAACACTCAAAGAAATAATTAATATGGTTAAAGTAAATAAATTAACCATTGATTTGTCAATTAAATTAAAAACAGGTAGAATCGTTCATTTTAAAATATAATAATACTATTTATAATCTTTACGCCATTCTACAATATAACCCGCACCCATACAAAGTTTACATTCTTCATCTCCTGTTCCTTTACAAACACTACAATCATTATTTGTTCCTATTAAATCATTACCCAACATTAAAAAACCTGTACCACCACAAAAACGACATGGTAAAATACCATTTCCTTGACAAACTTTACAAACCTCTCCACATATTTCATCCTTTGAAACATCACAACTATCTATTTCTTCTCTAATTTTCCAAATTAAATCTAAATGTTTCATCATTTCTAAAGGTGTTATTAAAGATTTATTAGGAGTAAAAGCAATAATATTTTTTATTAAAAAAAATGATAAGATTAAATTAAAAATTTGTTTTTTCATAATATAATAATAAAAAATATTTAAATTACGCAATTAATACCATAATGAATAAAAGTATTCAATTTCATAGACTTTTAACACATTATTACTAAATAAAATGTTTATTCATATATTTTTGAATATTAAAGTATGTTAACTCGTCATTATCTTTTAATACTAATAATTTTTTTAATTTTACATCTGGTATAATTTGTTTTTTATTATCTTTATTTTGTAAATTTTCTTTTTTTATATAATCTATTAGATATTTTGTTACATCTGTACGTGCTACTAATTCATCTTCATTTTTATTCATAAAAGTGCTCAATTCTTTACTTATTTTACAAGGTTTAGCAAATCCAGATGGTTTACGATTTTTTAACTTTTTATTTTTTTTTTCTATTTCTTTATAACCATTATTTAAATCTTTAGATACATCTTGTTCTAATTTTTTTATTTGTTGTTGTAGAGATACTAATTGACTTTTTAAAGTAGTTATTGTTGCTAATATATTAATAAATTTTTCTTCATATTTATGATTTTCCATAATAATAAATATAAAATATCTTTATATTAATTATCAATTTACAGTTATTCTAAGAAACCAATGTTGAATTATCTTTTTTCTTTTCAAGATTAGATTGTCTATTTTTATATCTTGTTTCACACATTAAATCACCACCTAAACAACCTCTAACATCTACTGCCTGCCATTCCCTATTATCTTCAGTTTTTAGTCTTGAAAATTTAAAAGATATATATTCGCCCTGAACCAAATATTTGTATTGATCATTATTTGTTTTAAGTGCACTGTGGTGAACAAATACATCTTCTCCATTTCTTTCTTTGCTCATAACACGAATAAATCCATAACCGGCTTTATTATTAAACCATTTACAAACACCAATTGTATCTTGATTTTCGGTATTCATTATAAATATATATCATATAAATACTTTATATTGTTTTATTATTATTATTTAATGACCTAGATAATAATGTTTTTAATTCTAAATAATTAGGATTTTCATCATATTTGAGCTCATTACATTTTTTTATAAAATTAATAAAAATATTATTTTTAATATTACTATTTATTAATTTTTGTTTCTCTTGTTTAATATCCAATAAATTATTCCATGGTAGTTTACCATAATACATATATAAAAGAATATATCCAATAGATTCTAAATCATCTCGTTTACTTGGCATAAATCCATAATGTGTATGTAAGCTAATATAATTATAAGTTCCGACTATTATATTTTCTTTATTAACAAAATTTTTTTTATTAGAATCATACAACTTTGATAAACCAAAATCAATTATATATATATTATCAAAACCATTATTATTTTTAAACATTATATTTTCTGGTTTAATATCACGATGTATTATATTTTTTTTATGTATATTACTTATTATATCGATAATTTTTATACCAAAATTAATAACATAATTAAAGGTAAATTTATTACCATTTAACTCTCGTTTTTTAATTAATGTACAATCTAACAAGTCAATAATTAAATAATTATATGAGTTTTCTTTACCATAAGCTCTTAATTTTGGTATTCCATTGATATTATATAAATAATTATATATTCTTGCCTCATTTTTAAGTAATATATTATTTGTATCTAATTTAATTGCTACTTTTTCATTAGTATATTTATTTTTACTTAAAAAAATTTTTCCAAACTTACCTTCCCCTATTTTTTTTATAATAATATATTTGTTATTTATGATCATATTTTTAGATAAATCCATGTAAATTAATAATAAATTGATATAAAAATTTTATTTAAATTTTATTAACAATATATAATGGTTTTTATATGTGATAAAGATTTTATAGAAAATGATAAATATAATAATTATTTTAATGTATTCCCAAATATTACACTTAGTAATTTTCAAAAATGGGCATTTAAATCTATTGTAGATAAACAACATATTTTAATTACCGCACATACAGGATCTGGTAAAACATTACCTGCTGAATTTGCTATATTACATTTTATTAAACAGCAAAAAAAAGTTATTTATACTGCACCTATTAAAGCTTTATCTAATACAAAACTTTGTGATTTTAGAAAAAAATATCCTAATATATCTTTTGGTATAATAACAGGTGATATTACAGATAATCCAGATGCGGATGTATTAATAATGACAACTGAAATTTTACCAAACACAATTATGCATCAAAAATTACGAAAAAAAACAAATAATAATAATATTTCGTTATCATTTGAAATAGATATTGAAAATGAATTAGGTGCTGTTATATTTGATGAAGTACATTATATCAATGATAAAGATAGAGGTAGTGTATGGGAACAAGCTCTTCTTTTATTACCACCTCAAGTACAATTAATAATGTTATCAGCAACAATTGATAAACCTGAAATGTTTGCTAAATGGATAGAAGATGAAAAAAATAAACAAGCTATTACCTTAAATAAGCCAGAAAAAAAAGTATATCTTGCTTCTACAAATCATAGAGTTGTTCCATTAACTCATTATTTATGGATTTCAACTCATAAAAGTAATATAAAAAAATCAGAAAATACTGAACACTATGCTAATATAAAAAAATATATAAATAATGAAATAACTATCAAAGATACTAAAAATAACTTTAATATTAATGCATATGATGACATAAATATTTTAAAACAATATTTAAATAAATCAAGTCAAAAAAATGTTACAAGACAATTTATACTTAATGGTTTAGTTCATCATTTAAAAAATACTGAATCATTACCAGCAATATGTTTTGTATTTTCAAAAAAACAGGTTGAATCTGCGGCCAAAGAGTTAAATATTAATTTATATAATAGCGATGAAAAAATACCAAATACAATTGAAGATGAATGTAAAAAAATTATCATGTCAAAAATAAAAAATTACAAAGAATATATTAGTTTACCCGAATATACAACAATGATAGCCTTATTTAAAAAAGGTATTGGAATACATCATGCTGGTATACTTTCTATCTTTAGAGAAATTACCGAAATGCTATTTGAACAAAAAAAAATTAAAATTTTATTTGCAACAGAAACATTAGCTGTAGGAATTAATTTTTCAACTGCGTCTGTTATATTTACTGATATTAAAAAATATGATGGACACGAATTTAGAATTTTAAAACCGCATGAATATACACAAATTTCAGGAAGAGCTGGTAGAAGAGGTTATGATAAAGTAGGTAAAGTTTGGTTATGTTGTAATTTATTTGATATGAAACCGGTAAATGAATTTAAAAATATGTTATTAGGACCACCACAAACACTAATATCAAGATTTAAAATATCTTTTAATTTATGTCTTAATTTATTATCTAATAAAGTAAATATTTATAATTTTATTAATAGTTCTTTAATTACACAAGAAATAAAAAAAGAACTTTCTTATTATGAAAAAGAAATAAAAAATTTAACTAATATAATAAATAATGAAAATATTAAATTTCAAGAAACAAATATAGATAAAAATATGATAATTAATTATTTAAATAAAAAAAATTTATTAAAAACATCTTCTAATAAGATTAAAAAAAATTTAAATAAAGAAATAAGATATATTGAAGAAACAAATAAAAATTTAGAATTTGGTATTTCAATATTTAAAAATATTGATGAAAAAAAAGAACAATTAGATAAAATTAAAACGTTTAAATTAAATGCAGAAAATTATTTAAGTATTACTATTAATAATGTAATAGAAATATTAAATAATACAGGTTTTATTGATAATAATAATATAACTGAATTAGGTTTACTAGCTTCCCAATTTCAAGAAATTCACCCACTCGCAATTTCACTATTACTTTATGAAACAAACTATTTTAATGATTTATCTGCTATTGAAATTATTGTATTAATATCCTGTTTAAATAATATTAAAGTTTCGGATGAAGTTAAAATACATAATCCAAACACCGAATCAATACAAGTAAATAAATTAACAAATAATTTATATTCAATGTTAAAAAAATTTTATGATATGGAAAATTTTTATAATATTAATACCGGTTCTTCTTATGATATTAATTATGATATACAAAAATATATAATGAAGTGGTGTGAAAGTAATACAGAAATTGATTGTAAAGTAATAATTGATTTATTAGATTATGAATGTGGAATATTTGTTGGCGAATTTGTCAAAATAATTCTTAAAATCAATAATATTGCTAACGAAATAGGTAAAGCAGCAGAAATTACAAATAATTTACATTTATTAGAAAAAATTAATAAAATTCCAGAATTAACTTTAAAATATATAGCTAACAATAATTCTATGTATGTATAAATACTTATAGATTACATTATTATTATTATTATTATGAAAGAAAAATGTGGAGTTTTTGGTATTTATTCAAAAAAAATGGATATTCAAATAACAAATAAAGTTATACAAGGATTAAATTTACTTCAACATCGTGGACAAGAAGGTTGTGGTATTGCGTATGATAACTCGGGAACTTTAATTGTTGAAAAAGGTTTAGGACTAGTTAAAACTTTTTTTAATAATTATCATAATGCATTAACTAATAAATGTATTGGTCACGTAAGATATTCTACATCTGGAGATTCAAAAAATAATAACATAGCAGGATTAAATGAATGTCAACCTTTAATTGGTAATACAAATGATGAAACGTTTTATCTAGTTCATAATGGAAATATTCCAAATATAAAAATTCATGATACAAAATATATTATTGATTGTATTAATTCTTATATAGATAGTAATTTTGAAAATAAATTAATTAATTTACTTAATACAATACCAGCAGCTTATTGTTTGATTATTTTAAAAAATGATTGTCTTTATGCAATTAGAGATTCTTACGGAATAAGACCTTTATGTATTGGAACAAATAATAATTCTTATTGTATTAGTTCAGAAAGTTGTGCATTACAAAATCATAACTTTCTAAGAGACGTTTATCCTGGAGAGATTATTAAAATTGATAATACTGGATTATCTTCTATTTACAAATCACCAAATTCTCAATTATCGATTTGTGCCTTTGAATATTTATATTTTTTAAATCCAGATAGTATATGCGATGGAATAAAAGTTCGGGATTTACGTAATAATTTAGGTATTACAATTGCTAAAAACGAAACCTTAATCTTAGATGATGAATTTATTGTAATCGGAATTCCCAATTCGGGTATTATTTCTGCAAAAAGTTATGCTAATAAACTTAATATTAATTATAAACAAGCAATTATAAAAAATAAAAACATAAATAGAACATTTATAATTCCAAATAATTTAGATAGAAAAAAAGCATGTAATAAAAAATTTATTTATTATAAAGATGAAATAAAAGATAAAAAGGTTATTATTGTTGATGATACAATCGTAAGAGGAAATGTTATGAAAAGTATTATTAAAAATTTATGGTTAAATTCAGCTAAAGAAATACATATAAGAGTGGCAGCACCACCTATTATAGATATTTGTCAGCTTGGAATTGATATTCCTTCTTGTAAAGAATTAATTGCATATAACAAAAATATAGAACAGTTAAAAGATATATTTAATGTTACATCTATAAGATATATAAGTTTAGATGATCTAAATAACTTATTACCAGAAAAAAGTTACAAACAATGTTTTGGAGTTAAAATAGATAAAAATATGTTAATTTAATAATTATCTAAAATTAATCATACCTACTCCTCTACGACGATTCACAATCCTTCTTATTGGTCTTACTTGTTGTATTAGTTGTGGTTGTACTGGACTTGTGGTAGGTGTTGGTGTTATATTGTTTGATTTTTCAATTATTGAATTCACATCTTTGATTTTGATTTCAATATTTTCTTTTGATTTTGCTATTAATAACGCTTCTACTTCTTCCTCATCCTTTTCTGCCTCTACCTCTATTTCTGCCTCATCCTTTTCTGCCTCTGCCTCTACTTTTGCTTCTGCTTCTGCCTCTGCCTCTACTTTTGCTTCTGCTTCTGCTTCAGCCTCTACCTCTGCTTCTGCTTCTGCTTCAGCCTCTACCTCTGTTTCTGCTTCAGCCTCTACTTTTGCTTCTGCTTCTGCTTCAGCCTCTACCTCTGCTTCTGCTTCTGCCTCTACCACTGCCTCTACCTCTGCCTCTGCCTCTACCACTGCCTCTACCTCTGCCTCTGCCTCTGCCTCTGCCTCTACCTCTGCCTCTGCCTCTACCTCTGCCTCTACCTCTACCTCTGCCTCTACCTCTGCCTCTGCCTCTACCTCTACCTCTGCCTCTGCCTCTACCTCTACCTCTGCCTCTACCTCTACCTCTGCCTCTCCTTCTACTAAATTATTTTCAATATTACTTTCACTCATATAATATACATATATAGAAAAAATGTGTTTAAATTATTAATTTTGTAATCTAATTTTGCGTTTTAATGTATTTTCATTTATAAACATATGTAAAGTATAATTATTTTGTGAATATAATATTTCTTTATTATCTGTAAGTGTATAAGAAATTAATTTTAAATAAGGTATATATATTGTATTTTTATATTTATCACTTTTAATTGTAATGTCAATAATATAACCTATATATTTATTAAAACAATTATTATTCTTTTCATAAATACATCTTGATAATAAACTACAATCGTTTTGCACCTTTTTTATTTTTTTTATATTTTCATTTATAAGAATTAAATTTTCTTTCCAAACATCTAAAAATTTATATGCATTATTATTAAATTGTATCAACTTTAAAGATGTAAGAAATAGTATCATATTTATAATATCAACTAATCTGCGAATTGGTGATGTTATTTGAGCGTAAGCATTAACTCCATTACCTATTAATTGATGACCTTTATTATATAATTCATAACTACCTTTTACATTATCTAATACATTATTTATTTCATTTGAAATATTTTTATCATTATTTTTTTTACATGTAACATTTCTAAAAATACCAATGTTGTTATTTTCTAATAATTTTCCTATTTCATGATTCATAAAAATCATATAAAATTCTACTACATCATGACTATCTACTATTTCTTCTTTATATTTTCTCTCATTGTTTAAATCCTGTGATACTTTAAGTAAATTTTTATATACAACATTATTTAATAATTTATCATCTTCATATTCATAATTTTTTTTAACAATTATAGAACAAACATTAAAATTAATTTTATCAATATAATTATTTTTAATATGTATATCTAATGCTAATACAAATCTTTTATTATTTTCAATTAAACTACATATATTATCACTTAAAATATTTGGAAGCATAGATATTTTTTTGTTTGGTAAATAAATACTTGAAACTCTTTTAGATAAATTATTCCATAGATCTAAAATATCTAATATTATTGGTACATTAGAAATATATATACTAACAATTTTTTTATTATTATCTAAATTTTTTACACTGAAAGCATCATCATAATCGGTAGTTTCTATTGGATCTATTGTTATTACTTCTATTGTTTCTCTATTTTCAATATTATATTTACTATTAATTTTATTATAAATATTTTCATAATCATGAAATTTATTAATTAAAAATTTTGAAATTTTATTTAATTTTTGAATTGAGTAATGTATATTTTTACAATATAATTGATAATCACAAAATATATCTAAATTATCAACATTTCCTAATGTATTTGTTATTATTCCTTTTGGATGTTTACTTTCCCAATTATCAAATTTAAATAGTATATATTTATTTATTTTTTTTTTACTAAAGGTAATATTTTTATCTGTATATGGTATTAAAAATATAGGTAATTTATTATCATTTGGTATACATTTGTATAAAATACGATTGTTTTCTCTACCATAACTATTATGATCTAAAACTAAAATTCCTGGTATACATTGCATCTTACGATAGTCTGATTTATAATTAATACCTTCAGTAGTAATTATATCATTAACTAACATCTTATTTTTTATTGGATCAAAATTTTTAATATCTATATTTGGTTTAAATACCCAATTTATATAATTTCTATCTTCTGGTATAAATAAAGACATTTATAAATACTATTATATAATAATTATAATCAATTTTAATAATTAAATTTCAAATTTTTTTCTTTATTTTTAGTTCTTTTACCTAAAAATTTAAAATATTTATTTGCTAAATTAAATCTAGATTTAATATTTTTAGCATTTTTATATAAAGTATTTTTGTATTTTAATATTACTCCCAATCTAACCTTCATTATCATTCCTACTTGCCATATTCTTTTATGTGAATATTTTTTTGTTTTATATAAGTATTCTAATTTATCTATTGTATTTTTAATATCATTTAATGTTTTATATTTTATATTTATCGTATCATTAGGATTCTTATCAATATAAACATCAAAAGATTTTTTAGGATTATTGGGATTAAATAAAAACTCTTTTTTTTTACACATTTTATATGGGGCACAAGACGAACGCATTGTAAAACCTTTATTTTTTTTTGATAAACATATTTTTCTAGTAAATTTTCTTGGTAAAGTAAAAATTTTTCCATCATTTCTTTTACATTTTTTATTTTTATTTGTATGTTTACAACAATTCATTATATTATTATTATATTTAATCTATTTCTTCAATATTAATACTATCATTTTCTGTATCATTCATTGGAACTTTTTCATTTTCTTTATTATTTACACTATTTTCCATCATTTTTTCTAGTTCTTTTTGTTTTTCTTCATAATCACTAATATTTTCTCTATCAGTAAGTAACCAATCTTTAACTTCTTCTAATTTTTCTTTTATTTCAATTTTTAAATTTTCATCCATAGGTATTTTTTCATTATTAATTGTACTTTCTAAATTAAAAACATAACTTTCTAATTTGTTTTTTGATTCAATCAACATTTTAACTTTTTCATCCTCCATCTTATACTTTTCAGCATCTTCAACCATTTTTTCTATCTCTTCTTTACTTAGACGACCTTTATCATTTGTTATAGTTATTTTTTGTTCTTTTCCAGAAGATTTTTCTATTGCGTTTACATTTAAAATACCATTTGCATCAACATCAAACGAAACTTCTATTTGTGGTTGTCCTCTTGGCATAGGAGGTATTCCATCTAAAGAAAATTTACCCAACATATTACAATCTTTTGTTTGTGCTCGTTCTCCTTCATAAACTTGAATTAAAACACCGGGTTGATTATCTGCGTATGTTGAAAATATTTGACTTTTTTTAACTGGTATAGAAGTATTCCTTTTAACTAATGGTGTCATTACTCCTCCTGCTGTTTCAAGACCTAATGATAAAGGTGTTACGTCTAATAAAAGAACATCTTGTAATTTTTTTGATTCATTATTACCACTTAAAATAGCTCCCTGAACGGTCGCTCCGTATGCTACTGCTTCATCTGGATTGATTGATTTACATAACTCCTTTCCATTGAAAAAATCACATAACATACTTTGAATTTTAGGTATTCTTGTAGAACCACCTACTAAAACTATTTCATTCACTTCTGGTTTAGAAATTTTTGAATCACGTAATACTTTCTCTACCGGCTCCATGCATTTTTTAAAATAATCCATATTCATTTCTTCAAAACGAGCCCGAGTAATAGTAGTATTAAAATCAATACCTTCAAATAAAGAATCTATTTCTATATGTGCTTGGGTAGAAGAAGATAGTGTTCTTTTAGCTCTTTCACAAGCAGTTCTTAATCTTCGTAATGCTCTTTCATTATTTGATATATCTTTTTTATTTTTTCTTTTAAATTCATTTAAAAAATATAAAACCATTCTATTATCAAAATCTTCACCTCCTAAATGTGTATCTCCAGCTGTCGCTTTTACTTCAAATACACCTTCTTCAATACTTAACAACGATACATCAAAAGTTCCACCTCCTAAATCAAATATTAAAACATACTTTTCTTTATCATCATTTTTATTATCTAAACCATAAGATATTGCTGCTGCTGTAGGTTCATTAATAATTCTTAAAATATTTAAACCAGCAATAAGACCAGCATCTTTAGTTGCTTGACGTTGTGAATCATTAAAATATGCTGGAACTGTTATTACAGCATTTTTTACATCTTTTCCTAAGTATGACTCGGCTACTTCTTTCATTTTAACTAAAACCATTGAGGATATTTCTTCAGGTGTAAATGTTTTTTCTTCATCTTTATATTGAACTTGAATTAAAGGTTTATTATTACTATCACCTTTTAATTTAAATGGCCAATGTTTCATATCAGATATAACATTTTCATCAGACATTTTTCTACCAATTAATCTTTTAGCATCAAAAATAGTATTTAATGGATTTGAAGAAACTTGATTTTTAGCAGCATCACCTACTAATCTTTCTTTACTATTAAAAGCAACATATGAAGGAGTAGTACGATTTCCTTGATCATTTGCGATTATTTCTACTCTATCATTTTGCCATACTCCCACACATGAATATGTTGTACCTAAATCTATTCCAATTGTTTCACCATCTAATACCATAATATTATTAATATAAATATAGTCTTTAATATATTTATTAATAACATAAAATGAAAATATTTATAATAACACTTTTTTTATTTTTGCATAGTGGATATTCATCATACTATAAAATAATTAATACAAAAAATAATACATTATTATGTTTAGAAACCTTAAAAGAAAATTATCTTACGACTCAATTTTCAGCATTAAAAGGTAATTGTAAACAACAAAATTGTTCAAGTTTTGTTAAAAAAAAATATATTCCTTTTTGTTGTAACATAAATATTTATTTATGTTAATAATAATTTTATAAAATAAATTTATTAATAATATGTTTGCAAAGTTTGATTATTCGCTATATGAAAAATATTCTGTTATTAAGGTTATGTTATATAATAATATTAATGATGAATATTTTAATTCTTTTATTAATGAATGGCAAAATATTTATAAACATAAAAAAAATTTTATTTTGATTTTTAATACAATAAATGTTAGTATTATATCAATTAAATATTGTATTAAAATGAGCAAATTTATTTCAAAACTTAAAGAAGAAAAAATACAATTTTTACAAAAAAGTATAATTATTATTAACAATAATATTGTTAAATATATGCTTAATATTATTTTTAATATTCAAAAACCAGTAGCACCCGTTTATTTGATAGAATTAGATGATAATACAAATATTAAAATTATTAAAATAATAAATAATGAACCAATATTAAAAAATTATAATATTATTACTATTTTACCTTAAAACATTATATTTTATATTTTGTAATTGTAAGTAATGTAATAAATTAAATGGTAATGTAGATAAATAACTCATATATGTTGTATACTTAAATCGTGCTATTAATGAATATTCATTAAAATTTAAACTATACCACCAATAAGCTGGTATAAATAACATATCGCCTTCATTAAGTGTTAATTCCAAATATTTTAATTTATTAAAATCATTTTTATATTCTTTTTGTAAATTCCAACAATTTATTGGAGAGAAAAATTCATTATTTTCATAATCCTTAATTTCATGTAAGTATGAAGTATATTTAGGTGGAATTAATTTTATTTTAGTAGAACCTTTCACAATATATAAAAAATTTCTATTAAATAAATCATATTTTAATGATGTTATTATATTTTTATTTCCAATAACTATATCATATAAACTAGTAAAATTTAAATATGGTTTAAGTAATAAATCATTATTTATAAAATGTCTTATCAATCCAGTTTCATTTATAAAATTATCATTAGATTCAATTAAATATTTTTTATCTTCATCTTTTTCTAAAACTTTTAGTGCTTTTTTTAAAGTTAAAGAAGAATATAAAGGTTTATTATCATTTTTATCTTTTAAATTTCTAATATTAACATCAAATATGCTAAAATTATTTTTTATGTTTGTTAAACTACACATTTTATTTAATTCTTTATTATTAAAGTAAAATTGAATTGGCTGTTTTAAATTACATATTTCTTCAAATTTTTCTTTATTTGGTATTTCTATATTAAAAATTTCTAAATCATTACTTGTTTTAATATTAAAACATATATGAATATATAAAAAAAGTATTATACAAAAAATTAAAAATATCATTACTATCATTATTAATATTTAAATTACAAATTTATTTATTAATATTTACTAATCATATTCATCTATTCTTGGTGCTAAATAAAATTTAATAAAACTATCATTATCTAAAGTATAAGTTCCGCTCATTGGTTTATTATCACTAAATGTCATTTTAAATTCATCCGATAATTTATTAAAAACACACATCATCCCAATATGTTGTAAGCTATAAATTTGATTAATATTCACATCTTCTGTTACAGAATATTCTATAACATTATCTAAATTTACATTTACTTTCATTAAACCATCATCACCATCAGAATACATTGAAACTTGTTCTTCTGTAAAATGTAAATTTAATTTATCATCAAAATTTTGAAATTGATTAATTAATTGATTAAAACTTTTACTTGTCATTATTAATTCAACATCACTATCGTCTACATTTATTTTAAGTAATTCTTGTTCAATATTTATTAGTGGTATTTCAAAATATTTATTTAAATTTTTATTATTATTTTCTTCAATAAATGAAATATTTAATTTATCCTCATTTTCTGTTTCTAATACAATATTTTGACCTTCTCTAAAAATTCCTATTATTTTATGTAATATATTTGTATTAATTCCTAAAGTTGATATATCACTATTTTTATCATATTCATATATATTAAACCATTCTGAATTAAGTTTAATTTCAAAAAAACTACAATGACTTGAGTCCATACCTTGTATAAACATTTCTTCATTAGTTATATTTATAACTACATGATCGGAATAAACACGTATATTTTGTAAAATTATTGAAAATTGTAAAACTTTTTTAGGATCACTCAATTCAATTTTCATTATAATTAATATTAAATTATATCTATAAATCAATATCAATTTAATATAATATTAAGTTTCGTTCGTATTTAAATTACTGATTAATTTTTTTAATTTTTCAATTTCATCTTCCATTGATTTTATTTTACTAGAAATTTCTTTATCCTTATCTTTTTCAATATATTGTAAGCGTTTTTCGTGTGATACAACTATTTCTTTTATACTAATAAGTCTTGTATTTGTGTTTTCTGTATTAGTTACATTATTTGTATTACCTGTTCTTCTTTGAATTGCCGAAGATAAACTTCTAGAACTCATTATAATATTGTTAAAAAACATATTTAAGTATTATTTACGCATATTCATTTTAATTGTTTCGTGTGATATATAATTTAATATATTAAAATCATCTACATTATAATCATTAATATTATCTTTTTTATTTTTTATTATTAATTTAGGAAAATTATATGGGTGTTTTAAAATTTGTTCTTTCAATGGTTCAATATGATCATCATATATATGACAATTACCTAAATAATAACAAAATTCATAGGCTACCAAATCACAATGTTTTGCTAATAAATGTGTTAATAAACTATAAGATGCTATATTGAAAGGCACTCCTAAACCTACATCACCACTTCGCTGATATAGACTACAAGATAATTTATTACCAGGTAATACATTAAACTGAACTAATACATGACAAGGTGGAAGCGCCATTTCATCCAATTGACAAGGATTCCACGCGCTCATTAATAATCGTCTTGAATATCGTTGTTTAGGATCTTTTAATTGTTTTATAATATTATCTAATTGGTCAACTCCTTTACCTTCATAATTATCATCACAATTAGTATATTCTGCATTAAAAAAACGCCATTGATGTCCATACACTGGACCTAAATCATTTTCTCTATTATTTATTAAACCACGACTATCTAAAAATTCACGCGAAGAATTTCCATTCCAAATTTTAACATTTTGTTCATTTAGTAAATCATTATTAGTAGAACCACTAATAAACCATAATAATTCTTTTAAACATGTTTTCCAAGCAACTTTTTTAGTTGTTAAAAGAGGTAATTCTCCATTAGTTAAAGAAAAATGCATTGCACTTCCAAAAACGGCTAGTGTATTACCATTACGACCATCTACTAGTTCTCCTTTTTTTATTATATCATCTATTAAATTTAAATATTGATTTTCATCATGTTTTATATTATTTCTTATTTTAATTGTTTCAACAGCACTTGATAACATATAATTATTAATGTTAATACTTTTTTAATTTCTTTTTATAATTCATATGGACATAGAGAATACTATTGAAGCAAGTAAAGAACCAATGAATTTTATTAATTATTTATTAACTTTAGATCAAGAAAATAAAAAAGATATTTTAAATATTATTCAATATACTATTTTAGGTATTATACCTATTATTTTAATACTTAAAGCAGTTAAACATTTTGTTCCTGAAGAAGATGAAAGTAAAGGCAATCTAGAAATTATTTTAGAATCTTTAGGTCAAATTATATTTATGATTATTGCGTTATGGTTTACAGATAGATTTATTAGATATTTTAATACATATAGCGGTAAAGAATATCAATCTTTTAATTCAATTAATTTTATTTTACCATTTTTACTAATTATTTCAACTATGCAAACAAAATTAGGTTCTAAATTAAATATTCTAGTTGAAAGAACAATTAATTTATGGAAACAAAATAATGGTAATACTAATCAAAAAAATATTATGCCTCCTATTTCTAATAATGAACCATTAGATAAAAATGTATCTTTAGATACAGCAAAATTATTACCTGCTAATAAAGAATTAACTAATATTCCTGAACAAAATAAACCAGATTTTAATAATATGTATGAAAATACAATAAATCCTTTACAAGAAGCCGATTCTCCTAAAGACGAAGAACCAATGGCAGCAAATGATAGTGGTACTATGTTTGGAAATTGGTAAATAATTAAATAGATATTGTTGTAATTTAAAACAATATGTATGGGAATGAATACTAACCTTTTTTGTAACTCCTAATTTTTCCGTATGAGCACAAAAACCTAAACCCTTAAGGCTTGGTTCGTTACCTTTGTAAGTTTTTATATTATTTTACATTTAGGCATATAATATAAAATAAAAAATAAATAGTTTTCATCAAAAATTATTTGAAAAGACAATGTATTAAAAATAAAATAAGTGAATAAAATTACTGAATTATAACCAAATTAAACGCCACAACCACAACTATTACCACCTTTTTGTGCTTTATTATATGAACCTCCGCCTGTATGAGGAGTAGAATCGTGTGCACCACCTTTTGACCGGCTACCACAACTACTACCACCCGCTGCTGGTTCTTCATCTATAAGTGGTTCTTCGCCACCCATTTGTTGAACCTGTGTACCACAACTACTACCACCCATTAGTCCATTATTATCGTGTGCACCACAACTACTACCACCCATTTTTTCATCTTTGTGTAAATTGCCGCCATCTAGCGAGTTAGGAGGCGGTTCATCAGAACCGCCTTTTTTAACAATACGACGTCTTCTTTTATTTTTTTTATTTAAATTTTTTTTACTTAATTTAACTTTTTTTGTAACAAGTTTTCTATTATTTTTTTTTTTATTTACTATACCTGTGCTTCTTTGAACTTTTCTAGTGAATTTTTTCTTCATGTGATACATTATAATATATAATAACAAAATATTTTTACTAAATTATATAATTATATATTAAATATGTTAAATGAAATAATACCAAACATACCTTCTACATTAGGAGCTACTTTAGATAAACCAATAATAAAAGTTTTTATTATATTAGGAACTAGTTTAACAACTACTAATAAAAAATTAGATAGTCAAGGAAATCCTATCTATAGTGGATTTACATGGGAAATATGGAAAAAAATAGAAGACGCACTTAAAGATAAATATGATTTCAAAGTAACGTTTAGTCCTGAAAAATCAACTAATTATAATATATATGTTAATGAGATTGCTAATGGTAAATACGACATTGCAATAGGTTCGTTCTTTAATACAAAATGGAGAGAAAGTAAAATTGATTTTTCAAGTCCTATTTTAATAGATGCTAATTCAATACTACATGAACATGAAAGTTCTATCATATCAAATTTACAAAATGTTTTATTACGTTCAGGAATACTTATTATTTATTTAATATTACTAGGAATATTTTTTGGAATTCTTTTATTTTATATAGATCCTAATCGTATAAAATTTCACGATTTAAAAAATAATAAATACTTATTTTTATTACGTTCAATTGTTACTGGAATAGCTACTATGTTTGGTGAAATGGGATTTTTAGTAGAAAACCCTTCACTAAATATAGCGGGTATTATATTAATTGTAATTATAATGATAATTGCCTTTTTATATGTTATGTTTATTCAAGCAGAAATAACAACAGTTGTAATAAATCAATCGGGAAAAACAATAAATCTCAATAATCTTGGGCATAAAACTTTTTTAGGTTGGGAAAGCGATCCTGTTCCTCAAAAATTAAAAAGATATGGTGCTAAGTTAGAATTATATAAAAAAATGAGTGTTGATAAAATGATAAAAAAATATCTCAATAATAAAGATAAATATAGAGGAATCATACTACCTTATTGTTTCGCTCATAAATATATGAAAAGATATCCAACATTACGTTTATCAACCGATTTTGGAAATGAATTAGGAGCATTTGTTATAAATCCAAAAAAACCAGAATTTAAAGAAGATGTGAATAGTATTATTATTAACTTAAAAACTACATTACAATTACAAAATATTTGCCAATCATATTTTGGAGATATTGACAATGTTCCTGTATGTTCTTTGACATAAATATATAAAAAATAAAAATATATTAAATTTAGAGATTTAAAAATATTAACATAGATTATTATGAACAGTATATTAAATAAAAAAAAAAATATACAAATAGTAAATCTAATTAAATCTTTTAATACTGAAACTTTTTCTGATTCTGAATCTGAAAGTGAAATTGAAAGTGAAATAGAAAGTGAAATTGAAACTGAAACTGAAAGTGAAACTGAAACTGAAACTGAAAGTGAAAGTGAAACTGAAAGTGAAACTAAAAGTGAAACTAAAAGTGAAACTAAAAATAAAATCAATACTTGTAATAAAGAAAAATATATATTTAAAAATAATCAAGAAAACTTAAATAATATTTTTAATGATGATGACTGGGAAAAAATTAATTTTTGTGATTTTTCAATGAATATTAAAAATAAACAATTTTAAAAAAGTAAAACAAAAAACACAAGAACACGCTTATAAAACTTTATTATATTTTGGTAAAATTATTTAATTACTATGAGTTTTGTTTTAGTATACTATGTGGTAAAGGAATTCCCTTGCTAATTGTTTTGTGACACCATTCTTTACGAAGTTTTTGTAATTCTGTAATAGAAGTTCCTTGTGCTGGCGCAATTCCTGCAATTGATACATGAGTTCTTGCATTACTTGGTAGCGGTTTTAAATTTATTTCAGTGCGAAGTTCTCGAATAATTTGTTTGGATGCATCGTCAATATTTAACGAAACATAAAATACACAACCACAACCTTCATCATTCTTTTCCATTCCTTCAAGAAATTCTGGTTTTGATTCAAATGTAACCTCAATGGTTCTTCCTTGTAATTTTAAAGCACTTTCATTCACAACATCACCATCATATCCATTTTCAAGTGCAATTGTAATATGTGCACCTTTATCTGGCCAATGTTCGCGAGAGTTAGGTTTAAATGGTGTTTTAGGTATAACTAATTTATGGTATTTTTTATCAAATCCAGGTAAAGAATTGTTACTCAAAAGAGGTAGTGCTAGTTCGTTGAAAACATATTCACGTGAATTTGAATATTTTTTATTGTGTAGTTTTATACAAATTATATTTCCAATTTGAACATCTACAACGCCGATTAACTTAATATTGTTTTGTGAAATTAACTGCGCCATATATAAAAAATATAATTATATAAATTTAAATCAATTTATATATTTAATAATGAAGACAATTTAAATACAAAATTGATTGTAATATATGGTCTGTAGTATGTATCAACAAAATGGCAGAAATACATAATGATACAAATAATTCTGACGAATTTATAGTCACAAGTAATGGAGATAAGACTGAAGAAGATTTAACCATTTGGTTGCATGAACATGGTGTTGATACATCAGAGTGGGGAACTGGTACACGCAAAACAGTTCTAAAATTACTAGAGGAGTTAGAAAATAAAGAGTGTAATCTTATCTACGAAAACCAAAAAGCTATCCGTTGTATTCAAGTAGCAAAAGTATTGATAAAACGTAATAATTCATCACAGATTCTTATTGAGGAAAAAGAAATAAAACCTGACGGAAAAGAAAAAAAGCGCAACTCACCAATGAGCGAAAAAATGAAGGCAGGCGAAAGTCCTATAGATGTCGGAATACGTGGCGTAAAAGAGGAAGTCGGTTTGGATTGTTTTCTCAAACCAGGAACTGGAATAGATACAATCGTAGAAGATGAAACTTCAGCATCATATCCTACTCTTTTGGGGAGATATACAGTGCATGTTATGACGATGATCATCAATAATATTAGTCAGCAATCATTTAATACAATTGAGCAATCTTCTATTGGAGAACGTACACACTGCTGGAAATGGGTAGAGGAAAATGAGGTCAAACTAGGTAAAGGCGCAAAACCGCAAAGTTGAAATTGTGTTATATAAAAATATAACTTTTTGCTACAACTAACTATAATATTAAAATAAAATAAAAATATTTTTATATTTTGAAACCTTTTACTAAATAAATATTTAGATATTTAAAAAATATTAAATAATAAAATTAATAATATTTAATAATGTATTTTCAAATATATGACTTACTATATAATTTTTTTCCGAAAGAAATAGTTGAAAAAATATTATTTTTTTCTAGACCAATTATTTCAAATGTAATGAAAAAAGAACTTTATTTAGAAAAAGCACACCTAATGTGTAAAATAAATTATAATTGGTGGTATTTAAATTTAATTAAATATTGGAGTATATATGACATTGAACATATGATAGAATTACCAATAGAATATAATTATGATTATGCTTTTATTAGTTATTTTTCAAAAGAAGAATTAAATTTTATTATTAAAAATTTATTTAATTGTAATTGTTGTAAAAAAAATTCTCAAGGTATATTAAATAAATCTTATAGTAAAAATAGACTATCTTTACAAGAAATAAATAATATATGTTATTTTGAAAATAATATAAAATATAACATAAAAATAAATTTAAATGAAAAAGTTAATTGTTATCGTAATAAATGTAATTGTAGTTGTCGTCATATATTAACAGCAATAAGTTCAATTTACAAATATGAATTTGTGTAACCTATATTATTTTTATTATTTTCAATAGTGTAAATAAAATTATATCCTATATAAATCAAAACAAAAACATATAACAATATAAAAGGTTGTGTATGAAACAAATAGATTAATAAAAATAATAAAATCATAATTTTTATTAATAAAAATATAATAATTTAGTTTCAATTTTTTCTTATTTAAGATATATTATATAAAGTTGATCTAAACTCTTATTACTACAAGACAATACTTTGTAGACAAATATTTTCTTACTTTATTTATCAATAATAGTTTCCTTTGCAATATTCTTTATTATTTTATTTTCGTTATTATCTTTTGTAATATCTATCATTAACGATTGCATTAAATGTATATATTCTTCTTTTCCTTTATCACTATCATTCCACTTAGGATGTTCATTTTTCCATTCTATTATAGCATTTCTTTGTTTTGATGCTAAATCATTAATAGCAATTTTAATTTTTTTATTACTATTTTCACGTTCCCATTCATTGTTATCTTTAATATACAATGTTTCTCTCTTAATATCTGTGCAATGAATAGGTCGTTGATTCATACCTAATTCTTTTAGTCCATTTAAAAATACAGAACAAACACCCTCAACTAACCCATTTGTAGAGGTAAATTGTATATCATCTATTTTTATTTTTAATGATTCAACAAATTCACTCATATTTATTGCATCACTACATTGTTCATTTAAAAATACATTAATGTTAAAATTATTATTTGTATTATTACCTAATTTTGGAATCATTTCTTTAATAATATCACTTTGTTCTTTTAATTGATCCATCATTTTTTCTTTAACTTTATTATTTTCTTTATGATCAATTAAAATATTTTTAAATAATTCTTTTAATTCTTCATGTTCATTAAGTAATTTATTATTTTCATAATTTTTATTAGTAGAAAGAATATTATTACATTTTTTTTTATGTCTCCAGAGACCTGAACGCTGTTTATATGTTTTATTACAATATTCACATATATACTCTACCTCATTTTTAATATTTGGCGTTGCCAAATGTTGCCGATTATGTTTACGTGTGGATAAATGTTGGGTCCACAAAAATTTTGTTAGGCATTTATAGTTGCATTTTTCACAGTAAAAATCATTAGCATATTTTTTCATATTTTTTGTTGCTAAATATGCTATATATAGGCAACGGAAAAATATGCTTAAGTTATTTTGTAAAAAAATGTTTTCATAACAAATTAAATATCTAGATTTATTTATTAAGAGCATTTTGCTCTAAAGTGGTTTTTTACAATTTTTTTTCAATTCTATTTTCTATAAGTCAATTTTGGACATTTTTAAAAATGTCCATTTTTCATTTTTAAATTTGAGAATAAAAAAAATATAAAATTCTATATTAATTATTATTAAATGTTTTCATTATATTTTTTAATATAATCGTATTTACATAAGAGTTCTAAAATAAAAGATATAAAAGTGGTTTGTAAATAATTTATATTGTAGTTTGATAAATTAAAAGAATGTCTTAATAAATTACAATGTGGAGATGTAGTTAAAATAAGTGATTGTAAATATCCATAAAAATTAGGAGGAACACAAAATAAAATATATATTCTTGGAATAAACCAATTTATTATAGTTAATAATAAATAAATAATAATATATTTTTTACTTATATTATAAAGTGTATTCATACACAAAATTTAAAATATTAAAAGAAAATCAATTTATATAAATATTATTCCCATACTATTATATGAATAATAAATTAGATATACCTACATTATTGAAAGCATTAGATAATGAGAGTAATAAAAATATAATGGATCAAAATTATAATGAAATACAAGAAATGAAAATAAACATTTTAAAGGAATTAGAATTACCAATAGAAAAATTTAATTTATTTATAAATAGTTTAAAAGAATATAAATTTGTAAATGAAATACCAGATTTAAATTATGGTCATTATATTAGGTGGATATCTTTAAAAAATCCGTCTAATATTAAATTAACAAATGGAGGTATATTTTGTAATATTAAAATAAATAATAGTGTTTCTTTATTATGTAAAAATAATCAAAACCATTTTTTTGAAATTAAATTCGATGAAAATTTAATATTTCAAAAATTAACTAATCAAGAAAAATTATTATTAGATGTAATTAATTATTTAAATTAAAAAAAAATATACTTTTAATTTAAATGAAATTTAAAACATATGTTATTAATTTGGATAAAAGTAAAGAAAGATGGAATAAAATAGTAAAACAACTAAATAAAGTAGATTTGGATGTTGAACGTTTTCCAGGTTATCTTTATAAAGATATACCCAAAGAAGATTTATTAAAAAAATTCAAGTATAATAATTTTTTATCAAATTCTATGATTGGTTGTTCCTATAGTCATTTAAAACTTCTAGAAAATTTTTTAAAAACTAAGGATGACATTTGTTTAATTTTAGAAGATGATGCATATCCAATTTTTAAAAATATTAATAAATTAAATATATTATTAAAAAACAATTCATTTGAAAGTTGGGATGTATTTAAACTACATTCAGATGGTTTCAATATGGGTAATATTAATAATGTATTAACAACAAGTGCTGCAGCTTATTTTGTAACAAGAAAAGGTGCTAAAAAAATATTAAATTTACCTATATTTACACATTTTGATACTAATTTAAGTGTAAATAATATGTTAGGTAATTTAGTTATTAAAAATAGTAAAAAAAATTTATTTTATACTAATGAAGATTTAGAATCTTGTAATAGAAAAAATATTAATAAAAATTCTATATTTGATATATTAATTGATAAAACTTTATTTAATAAAAATTTATTACGTGGAGAAAAAACTTGGAAACATATAAAAAATTATACTTTTATTAATATACCAATTATTAATTATAATTTAATTATTGGAGAACTATTAAAATTTTTTTTTATATTTTTTATATTTTTTTTTTTATAAAAAAAAATATTTTTTAATTATTGCATTATTATTAATTATTAATAATAAATTTATAATTATATAGATTTAAATTTTTTAGTTTTTTTTTTTTTAAATAATTCTATATTTTGTTTTTTTTTGCATGTAAATTTAAAGTTGTAAATTTTTTTTTTTTTTAAAACACTATTAGCACATATTGGTATTGATTCTGTTTCATTGTATTTATTTTTTTTATTAATACTTTTAATACATCTGCACAGTTTTGTAATTAATATTTTTTCTGCTTTATTTTTAATTTCTGATTTTTTTAAATTATCATTTTTAATTTTATAAAATTTTAATATTTCTAAATAATCCTTGTTACTTAATGTCATTAATATATATTAATAATATAATATGATAAATAATAAAATAGTTGTATTTGATTTAGATGAAACACTTGGATGTTTTATTGAATTAGGAATGTTTTGGAATTCATTAGAGAATTTTTATGGATATAAGTTATCTGATAATGAATTTAACAAATTATTAGATATATTTTCTGATTTTTTAAGACCTGATATAATTAATATTTTAAATTTTATTGTAGAAAAGAGAAACAAAGGGGAATGTAGTAAAATAATGATATATACAAATAATCAAGCTCCTAAAAGTTGGACCAAATTAATATGTGGTTATTTTAATAAAAAATTAAATGTTAATGTTTTTGATAAAATTATTGGAGCATTTAAAATAAATGGAAAAAAAATTGAATTAGGAAGAACAACTCATAAAAAAAATTTAAATGACTTAATAAATTGTAGTAAAATACCAGAAAATACTAAAATATGTTTTATAGATGATCAATATCATTATGATATGGATCATGAAAATGTTTATTATATAAATATTAAACCATACTATAATAGTTTACCTTTTGAAGATATGGCACAAATATATTATAATAATGAATATAATAATATAAATAAAGAAAGTAATCAAGAAGAGTTTATAACAACAATTACTAAATTAATGAGTCGATACAATTATGATTGTAAAGTAAAAGAAATAAATGAAATAAACATTGATAAAATTATAAGTAAACAAATAATTAATTATTTAAAAGATTTTTTTTCAAAAAAAAATCGTACAATTAAATTTAAAAAAAGTAAAAAAAATAAAACATTTAAAAAGTAATAAAATTTATATACTTTTTGTTATTTTTACGTATCTATCTGCAAAATAACCAACATTCTTAAGTTCGTTTAAAAATAAATTACCAAATGTAGTTGTTAATAATAATAAATATCCGGATGTATATATAATTTTTTTATCAAAAGCTGTTATTTTCTCTTTATTAGCAAAACTATTAAAATAATATAAAATGTAAAAACAAACAAATAATGTTAAACTTGAATGAAGTAGTGTAATATAATTAATATTAATTTTTAATATATCGAATACTACAAATAAAATAATTAAATGATATAAATAACTCATTAATAAAAAAATATTTTGAACTAATGTATATTTAGAATTAATTAATAACATTATAAATTATATAAATATTATTTAATATTATTTCTTTTTTTATAAATATCAAGTGTTCTTGCACTAGAATCATTCGCTTTTATAAATTTTGGCATCCAAAAATAAGGAATAACATTAGATGTATTAGGATAATATGATTCATATAATTCACGATAATATTTTTGTTCATTTGTAATAGGTTTATTATGTGTAATGTTATTTTTGTCTAAAAATAATTTATTATTAAGTTTATTTGTAATAATTTCAAACCAAGAACCAGCATTTCCTGAAACTCCATCACTAAAAGCTTCTTTTGTTCTCCAAATAATATTAGTTGGCAATAGATTAGGATAATTTGTACTAAAAGCCTCTCGTAATAATTTTTTTTCACAAATTGTATCTGAATTATTTGATAATGGATTTCTATTTTTTATAGGAATACTTAAATAATAATTTACAAAAGTTTTATCTAAAAAGGGGGTTCTTGGTTCAAGTCCGTGTGAAGATATACATTTATCAGAACGCAATACATCAAAATAATGTATATTATTTAATAAATTTTTACATTCTTTATCAAAACTAATATTATCGGGAGATTTTAAAAAATATAAATATCCTCCTGTTAATTCATCACTTCCATCACCATTAAATACAACTTTAATATCAGTATTTTTAGAAATATATTTTCCAATTAAATAATTTCCAACACTAGCACGAACAGTTGTAGTATCATAACTCTCAATCGTTTTAATTACTTCTGGTATAGCATTAAAAAATTCATCTGGTGTAAGTATTATTTCAGTATGATCTGTTTTTAAATATTCAGAAACTATTTTAGCATTAATTAAATCTTCAGAACCTTTCATTCCAATACTAAATGTTTTTAGTTTATTAGGATAATATTTATTAACAAGAGCCGTTATTAAACTACTATCTAAACCACCAGATAATAAACATGCTACTGGTCTTTCTGTTGTACCTAAAACACGTTTTTTAACTGCATCTTCTAAATAGAATATAATATCTTCGTAGAATTCATTATTATTATTATTAACAGATAAACATGATGAAGGACTAAAAATCTGAAAATATTTTTTATTAATTATATTAGGTTCCCATTCAGAATTAACTTTAAATGATTTGTTATAACATGAGTAACTTCCGGGTTCAAATGAATGAATATAATATTTTTTTATATTAATAATTTTATTATTAGAAAAATCATTTTCTTTTTTAACATATAAAGATTTACTATTTAATAAAGGTGATAATGATTTTATTTCTGAAGCAAAAGCAATTATATTTTCATTTGTGTAATCATTATTATCAATATTAACATTATTATTAATTTCTTTAACATTATTTATTTCCATAACATATAATGGTCTAACACCAAAAGGATCTCTTGCAATATATAGTTTAGGATCTTGAGATAAATCACTAGCATCGTATAATATTATTGAAAATACACCATCTAGCATTTTAATTGTGTAATCAAAACCATATTTTTGATACATTCTTATTATAACTTCACAATCTGAACCGGTTGTTGGTTTAATATTCATAAATTCATATAATTTTTTATAATTATATATTTCACCATTACATAAAATAGTTATATTATTAATAGTCATGGGTTGTCCTGATATTTTATCAAGTCCATTAATAGCTAATCTTTTAAAACCAAAAATTATTGAATCTGAATTATAAACTAATTGAGAATCTTCTGGTCCTCTATTATTAATTTTATCAAATGAATTTTGAATTATTTCATTATTAAATGTTTTTTTATTATTTAAAATAGTAAATATACCACACATTAATTAATATAAATATACAATTAACTTTAGATTGTATTATTTTTAATAATTATATAAATATATATGAATAAAGAAGATGATCGTACAAATGTTTTAAATAATCGTATTTTTAGTAGAATAAATTTACAAGGAACACAAGATTTTAGATTTAGTTCTAGGCCAGTATCAACAAAGTATGATTTAATGTCTATTTATGATAAACGTGTAAAATCAAACGTAGCAATTAAAAAAAAAATATTAGATAAAGAAAGTTGTAAAGTTTCGTTTAGTGATTACGTTAATAATATAGATAATGAGTGTATATTACGTAATCAATTTTTTGCTCTACAAAATAATGAGCAATCTGTGTATGTTCCATCTTCTAATAGTGATCTATATGAAGTAAAAATTAAAGAAACAGATATTAAACAGCCTTATAATGATTTATTTAAAGAACCTATTTTAGATTCTTTTAATCCAAATCCTAATACAGAAAAGGTTGGTTATAATTTATTTAATAATTATACAAGACAACAAGTTAAAAATATTTGAAATTACTATATATGAGTAAAAATGAATTTAACGACGCAACATTAAAATATTTAACAAATAGAAATTATAATGTTGTACAAGTTAATGAAATAAATCATTCTGAAATAAAATTTTATAGAAAAAGAATTATTGATATTACAAAAAAAATTTTACATAATAAAATAGAAATTGACAATAATATAAAAGATGTATATTATGATTATGTAAATGTATTAATAGAACATTTTAAAACAAGTGATAAACACGATTTAATACAAGAAGAATTTAATAATATAAAAAATGATAATAATATTAAATTAGATATTAGTAATGTAGATAGTTTGGATAGTATTAATAGTATTATATTTAAAGAAAAAAAAAATGTTTCATCAATAGATAATTTTGTATTAAAAAAATCAACTACAAAAGAAGTAAAAAATTTTCCTCAAGAAAAAAAAATAGATTTAAAAAATAAAAAACTAAGATTAAAAGGAATAAAAGAAAAATCTGTGTAAATATTAATGTATAAATCAAAAAAAAATAAAAAACCTCCGTGTATTAATAAATTAAATAAAACAAAAAAAAATTTAGGTTGCAGTCCAAATGTAAATAATAATAATAATTATACTTGTTATAATAATAAATCATTAATATATTTAAAAAATTTATGGAATACAAGACATCCAGATTTATTTATTGACACAAATAATAATAAATTAATTTGGAATTATTTAAAAAATTATATGAATCATATTTGTAAAAATGAAAAATGTTGGTTAAAACAGAATTTTTCTAAAAATAAGTTAACAGATGAATTAAAAAATTATACTTTTTTACCAGAAACACCAAAATCGTGGAAAAAAAATAAAAATGAGTGGTTAAACAGTTTAGATATTGAAAGAGTAATGAAACAATATGAAAAAAAATATACAAATTTTGAATTTTTAGGACCATCACCTATTAATTTTGACAATAAAATATCAGAAAATAATTGTGTATGGAATGAATTATGTAATTTTAATTTATCAAATAAAATATTGAAAGGAGTAAATAAGATAGGAATAATTTTTAATACTGATCCACATTATTTAAGTGGTTCACATTGGATATCTATGTTTATTAATATTAAAGAAAAATATATACTTTTTTTTGATAGTAATGGAACAAATCCACCAAAAGAAGTTAAAAATTTAATTAATAAAATAAAAAAACAAGGTAAAATTCTTAAAATTAATTTCAAGGTATTAATAAATAAAAAGAACCATCAAAAAGAAAATAGTGAATGTGGAATGTATTCATTACATACCATAATAGGATTATTAGAAAATTATCATGATATTAATTTTTATTTAAATAATAATATACCTGATAAAAACATGGAAAAATTAAGAAAAATCTATTTTAATTAATATAAATAAATAATTACTATTTATAATATGAATAGTGATTATTTGGAAATAAAAAATAAAGAAACATTATGGAATATAATGTATGAAAATAAATTTTTTAATTCAAAATTAAATGATATTGAAATTAAAAGTATTTTAGAAACAACAATGAATACAATAGAAAATTCTAATACTAATCAAAATTTACTTGAAAAAAATAAACTAACATTATTAAAAATAAAAAATTATTTAGAAAATAAAGAGTTAATAACTTCAGAGCAAATTATAAAACAACGTCAAGATACTTTAATGTATGAATTAGACATAAAAAAAAATGAATTAAATAGTATTTTAAAAAAAAATATACCAGAAGAAATAGATTTTACAGATAAAGAAGAAGATAATAATGAAAATTTAGATATTTTATTAAGTAAAACAATTAAAAATCGTGAAGAACAACTAAATATGACATTTGATAAAAATATTATTAATATAGATAAAAATCTTAAAATAGAAAATAATAATGAATTATTAACTAAACAACATGATGAAGTTGTTAAATTATTAAAAGAAATTTTAAGTTTATTAAAAAAATAATATTTATTTTATAAAAGGTTCATAGTAAGTTTTATTAGTATTTTTATTAGTTTTAATCTCACCAACTTGAACTGGAGCACCATCATAATAACTTTGTAAATTATATACACCATTATTAGTTTTATTATATGCATAAGAAACATTATTTATATTTACAATTTTTGCTTTCCATTTAACAACCATTTGATTTTGCTGCATTTCTTTGTCATCTTCTTCTTTACTAATAGAAGGAAGATAAGAAAAATTATTAGGGTTATTAGAATTAAAAGTATAGCATGTTAAATTTTTATTATTTTTAGAATGTATAAAACAATCAATAGACGATTCTTTAATATTGTGTAAAATTTTATTTGTTAATTCTTCTTTAAGTGTTGATATTTCATATAATAATTCATCACTAGAAACAGGTTTATTTTTATCTATTTTTCCTCTGTCTTTTAATCTTAGTTCAATAGCATCATTACTATTAATTTGTTTATCTGTAAATTTCATCAAATAAAGAAATACTTTAACTGTTCTTTCGTTCTCTGGTAAATCTTCATGACTACATATACGACGGGCTCTTCCAATAACTTGATTAACTCTAACAGGATGCCAATATGGTTCTGTTACATGTACATATCTAACATTTTTTAAAGATATACCTTCAGCACCAGAAGCAGTAATTAATAATGTTTTAATAATTTCTCCATATAGATTATTTGTAGAAATAGCATAAAGTTGTTTTGATAATGATGTAGGAATAAATTTCCATGCACCATTAAATACGTTACGTATTATTTCTTTTTCTTCTGCACTTTCTGTTCCAGTATATAAGGCAAACATAGGTTTTCCTATATTTTCTTTACTTATATCTAAAACCCATTCTTTATTTATAAGTGTTATCTTAAATTGTGTAAAACCATTTGCTTCTAAAACTAGTTTTAAAATACCAATACCTTCAAGAGTTCTAAATTGTGTATAAATAAGGTGTAAACCTTTATATTCTGGGTCTTGAATATTTTCTAATATATTAAGAAATTTTGGACTATAAATTTTTAAACCTTCTTTTGTTAAGTAAATATCTTTATCATTATTTAATTGAATTAATGCACTTTTAATTCTTTTTTCATAATTAGGATTATCTTTAAGTTTTTCATCTGTGGGGTCATATCGTCCATCGATATTATCTATTTTTTCATCAACTGATAAAGCATCTAAATCATCTTCATCAATATTTTTAAGTAATTCAGGATTATCTGTTAATTTATTTTCAGGTAAAGGACGCTTTATATTTTTTGGAAATACAAAATTACAATAAGAACGTGAAAAAATGCGATATGTTGATGGCGATTCATCAAATAATTCATTTGGATTTTGTTTTTTTATTTTTTTTTCTAATTTTCTTTCTTGAATACGTATATTTTCATAAATTCCGAACTGATAATCACTCATATCTATTTTAATAACATGAAAATCTGTATCTTTATCATATTTCGGCATTAAAGATTGCATATCACTAAAATAAGATGTTAGTCCTAAAATACGTTTTTTAAATAAATTTCTATTAATAAAATTATTATTATTATCAATAAAATATGATTTAAATTCATCAAGCTTATCCGGTAACGCTTTATATGTTACTTTTTTAATGCTGTTTTTAATAATATTAATATTATATTTTTTTAATAATTTATCAATAATTTTAACAAAATCATTATCATCAATATTACCATTTTCATTTAATTGTATTCCATCATATAAATTGTTATTAATAATATTCACAAAACCAAATGGATTGCGAGTAATTGTTAGTGTAAAATTTTTAGAATCATAATCAAAATAATCCATAACATTATTTTTACTTAATTTAAATTTTAAATTAGATTTTTTAAAACCAAAAATTTTATTAAAAAAATCTTTGGTAATTTTATTATCTGTATTAATGTTTAATTCAAAAGAAATTGTTCTGATTTTACCTCTTATAATATTAAATAAAATAGCTATTTCATTAGGATAATTTATAATAGGTGTTCCTGTTAACATAACTATACGTGAATTTGTGGCTGCTAATAGATAATTATAAAGTTTAATAGATAAAGGTAAATTTTTCTTGTCATATTTTTTATCAATTTTATTTACTATCCTACTAACAAAATTATGAGCTTCATCAATTATAACTACTTTATTATCAAATGGATTTATAGTATTATTTAAACTTAATATATCTAATGAATCATTACGAAGTCCATTATAATTTATAAATTTATATTTATTACGAATCATAGTATTAAGTTGTTCATCAAGATTTTTTTTTTCTTTATTATTTAAATTTTCAAAATTAGGAGTTTTTTTAACATTTACTAACCATGCTCCACCTTGTTTTTTAACAAATTCAGAAGGTAATGATAATATATTTGCCAATTCATTAATAGTTTCAATATTGTTAGATGGTATAAATTCCCAATACTGATTTTTTTTATAAATATCATCACCACATTTTTTTAATTCTTCTACATAATTCATTCTTAAAGAAGCAGGTGTAAGAACTATAACTTTTTTATCTGTTTTAAGACCTTCAGCAATAGCAATAGAAGAACATGTTTTACCTGAACCTAAACCATGATAAAGAAGTAAACCTCTATATGGAGTATATTTTGAAATATAATCTTTAATAATTTTTTGATGACCCATTAATGAGAACTTTAAATCATCTTTATTTGAACACGATGTTTCATTTTCACTTAATTCACTTTCATATTTACTAAATATATTTGTAATAAAATCAACAAATTTTTCTCGATTATTTAAGTAAAAAGGAGATGCTTTTAAATTTATATCTTCATTTTTTTTAGGTAATCCAGATAAATCAATATCAGTTTTTGATATATCAGTTTTTGATATATCAGTTTTTGATATATTAACTATTTTTTGAGTTGGTTTTTGTGTTATTCTTTTAGATGTTTCCTCTTTTTCGGTTAAAACAATTGTTTTATTAAGTTTTTTAATAATTTTAAAATTAGGATTAGTTATATTTACTTTAACAATTTCTTCAGATTTTAAAAATTTTTCTTCAGGTTTTGAATATATTTCTTCAAAAACTAATTTATTTTTAATTTTATTCATAAATTCATCTTTATTAATTAAATTTTCATTTGTTTTATCAGTTATCTTAGTTTGTAAAAAAATATCCTCTTGCTTTTTAGGTAAAGCAAAATTTATATCCTTGTATAATTCAGGAGTATTTTTTATTTTTAATTTTTCTAAAAGACTAATAGTATCAGTCATCTATGAAATTAACATATAAAAAAGTTTATAATAACTAATTTTTATTAATAGTCTAAATAATCTTTAAATCAAGTAGATTCAAGTAAATCAATTACTTTTTTACATGCTAATTGTTCCGCTTTCTTTTTTATTTTATGTATACCATCTCCTAAAAATATAAATATATTTTCTTTATTTAATAAACGTTCATTAATATTTTTAAATGTTTTAATTTCATTAAAATTAATAGCATTTACTGGATTAACATCATGAATAGATACTCCTAAACAAAGATAAACTCCCACTTTATAACCATTTTCAATATCATAAGATAATTCTAAATATTCGGGAGTAGTTTTAAATTCTTTTTGTATTTTAACTTGCAAAATATTTTTATAGTTATCATCATTATTAATTAGTTCTGTAAAATCAACATGTTTTTCAAAAATATTTTCAACAAATATTTGTGCCATTTGAAATCCAGGACCAGTTGAAAATACATTTTCAAACCAATTTTCTTCATCTTTAATTTTTATTTTATTAAAATCAAGAAATATAGCTCCAATAAAAGCTTCAAATAAACATCCTAATTTTTTTAAATTTGTTCGAGTTTTTTTTTCTTCAGCATGTTTAGACATTATTAACCATTTATTTATTTTCATTTCATATGCTAATTTACCAATATGTTCATTTTTAACTAGTGCTATTTTTTTTTCTGTCATAAAACCTTCATCTGCTTTTGGAAATCTTTTATACAAATAATATTTTGTTATAAGTTCTAACACGCCATCACCTAAAAATTCAAGTCTTTCATTAGATTTTGTTTTAAGACTTAAACAATTACTTGGTTTTTCAGTAATAGTAATATTAGCATTTTCATTTTCAATAATAGGACGTTTTGTATAAGATTTATGAATAAATGCACGTTTATATAATTCAATATTATCAATTTTACTATTAATACCATAATTACTAAGAATAGATTGAACTTCATTCAATCTAATCTCTCTGTTTTCAGGATTAAAAGGGTCAAATATTAAATTTCCATCAATATCTAAAATATCATCATCATGTTGAATATTTTTTTTAATTATATCTTCATCAATCATAATATATAATGTATGTTAAATTTTTAAGTCATAATTAATATAACTTAAAAAAAAAATTAAATATTTAATAAATGCTTATTAAAATAGATAGTAGAGAACAAAATTTATATGAAGAATGTAATAAAATTCTATTTAATAATAATATAAATATAAATATAACATTAGAAACACTTGATATAGGAGATATTATTTTATATGATGATGATAATAATGAACTATTAATTATAGAGAGAAAAACATTATATGATTTAGCAAGTAGTATAAAAGACGGTAGATATAAAGAGCAAAGTTTTAGACTATCAAATTGTTCTTTGCACAATCATAATATTATTTATCTTATTGAAGGAGATTTAAAATACTATAATGAAAATAGGAGTAATGTAGAAAAAAAGACGTTAATATCATCTTTTATTTCTATTAATTATTTCAAAGGTTTTTCAATATATCGTACAGAAAATCTAAATGAAAGTGCTGAATGGATTTTAAGTTATGCTTATAAATTACAAAAAGAAAATAGAAAATCTTATTATTATGAAACTTTAAAAAATGAAACGTATGTTGATGTTTGTTCAAGAGTAAAAAAAAATAATATTACTACTGATAATATAGGTGCAATAATGCTATCACAAATACCTGGTATTAGTAATATAACTGCGAATGAGATAATGCAAGAATATAAAACAATTAATAAATTATTAGAAGAATTAAAAAAAAATCCTAATATATTGGATAATATTAAAATAGGCAAAAGAAAAATATCAAAATCTGCCTTACTAAATTTAAATAAATATTTAATAATAGAGTAAAATAATATATTATTATTTATATAATGAATATTTTTTATAAAAATTTAGGAATGCTTATAATAGGATTATTTTTAATTTTTATTATGTTTAATGGATTTAGTTTTAAAAATAATTTTTCTTTAAATGAAAAAGAAAATTTTAAAAATATAGATGATGTTTCAAATGAATTAGATAGTAATACTCTTTTAATAATAAATGCTAATAATACTGATTCAATTAAACAGTATGAATCTAATTATGAAAAACTTATTCATAAATTAGATTCTAATGTATCACTAGCAATAATTAAATATATAAAAGATAATGCGATTTCTTTATCAAAAGAACATATGAGTGAAAAAACTCAAGAAATTATAAATAAATTAAATAATTTAAAAAAATTTAAAGATTCATTAAATACCGCCCAAGATATATTAGATAATTATTCATATGAAATTAATTAACTTTGATAATATCCAGTATTAACTATTGTTTCTGTATATTCTTGACCGCCCCAATTAGTATCCATAGGATTAGCACTAACTGAATTTTTATCATTAAACATTTTATCTAAAGGTGTGTTTAAACCAATATATTGATTTTCTTGATCATGACCTGGATAAGAATTTTTATTATATGGGGGATCATCTCTTGATGCATCAAGTAATTTACTATTTTTTTTATTAAGATAAAAATTAGAAAGGCCTCCTTGTAAATTATTTGGATTACTTCTAGCACTATAGACACGTTTACCTTGTGCATCATAATTTTGTTGTAAAAATAATACTGGACAATTAATATTTTGACTTCTTTGCCAATCAATAAATTCGGTATATTCATCTAGATTATTAAATTTAATCGGATTAATACCAGGAACATTAGCTAATTTTGTATTGTAAAGAAAAATTTCATTATTTTTTTGAATTAACAAATTTGGACATTTGTGTTTTAACATACCTTTAAATCCTTCTTGATTACACGGATGAACCACGTAATATAATCCAAGTAAGAAAACAGAAAATATAATTAAAAGTTTAATATACATATAGTTTATATAGATATTATTCTCTCTTATAAAATAATTTCTAAATATATAATAATGAAAGTAGTAGATATAGATTATAATAATCATAATCTATTTGATAAATTAGTTAAAAAAAATTATAATTTTGTTAAATTTTATCATCCGGATTGTCATTATTGTAAAGCAATGAGTAATACTTGGAACACATTACCAAGTATATTAGATAAAAATAAATATAATAATTTAAACATAGTAAAAGTTCATGCTAACGCAATATCTGATATTAACAGTAAATGTTCTAAAAATATAATGGGATTTCCTACAATTATGATGGTGAAACCAGGAGGAAATCATTATGAAGAATATAATGATGAAAGAGATATAACATTATTAAAAAATTTTATAGATAAGACATATAAAACTAAAAAATCAAAAACTAAAACTAAAAAATCAAAAACTAAAACTAAAACTAAAACTAAAAAATCAAAACCTAAAAAGTAAACATATAACCACCAATAGCCATAATTATGAAACCTAAAATTCTATTAATATTTAATTGTTTTTTTTCTAAGATATATAAAGCTAAACCATTAATAAAAACTGAAATCATAAAAGAGCAAATTTTAATTGTTTGTATATCATGAAATTTTAATAAGTTTGATGAGAAAATTTTAGAACAAGAAAATATTAACGCAAATCCAATAAATATAAGAAATTCTTTAAAATTGATTTTTTTTAAATCATTAAGTATATTTTTTTTAGAATAAACAGAATTATAAATAATAATAAATGATAAAAAAGTAAAATTTAAAATGCTTGTTAAAAAAACTAAAGACATTGGAGTTATTTTAGAAAGCATATATTTAGAATTATATATTGCTAACCAAGAGAAAGAAGATAATAGTAAATAATAAACTATAATGGTATTACTATTTTTAAGAATATCTTCAAGAACTTTCATATATATAATAAAATATTTTATTATATATTATCGATATTATAAAAAGTGATATATTCTATTTTTGTATAATACTATAAATTGATATTAAATTTAAAATTGTATAAACAAATATAATAAATATAATTAAATAATAAGGATGAAATATTCATTTAAATTACTAACATTTAATACAAAAGATAAATATAATAAAAAAATTGTTAATGTAGATGATGAAAATGAAAATGAAAATGGAAATAACGGAGAAAAAGAATTTGAAATACAAATGTTTGGTATAAATGAAAAAGGTGAAACAGCATCTATATTTGTAACAGACTATAATCCATTCTTTTATATTAAGGTTGGTGATAATTGGAAAAAAAGTAATAATTCTATTTTAAAAGCACAAATACGTAATGAAATAGATAAAAAAGACAAAAACAATGAGGATTTTATTGAAGATAATATAACCTACTTTAAAATGACACAAAAAAAAACATTATATGGTTTTGATGCTAACAAAGACCATAATTTTATTTTGATAAAATTTAAAACAGAGGCAGCACTTAAAAAAGCAAAAAAATTATGGTATTGTATAAATAAAAAAGGAAAATACACTTGTAAGTTAAATAAAATGGGTTATCAATGTTGTGGATGTGATACAGAATTATATGAAGCAAATATTCCACCATTACTAAGAATGTTTCATATACAATCAATAAGTCCTTCTGGTTGGATTGAATTTTCCCAAAAAAATATAATTTTAACTTCACTTAAAATGACAAGTTGTAAGTATGAATATACTATAAATTATAAAAATATAAAACCTTTAACAAATAAAGAAACGAGCGTACCTTATAAAATAGCAAGTTTTGATATTGAAGCATCTAGTAGTCATGGAGATTTCCCTTTAGCTAAAAAAGATTATAAAAAATTAGCAACAAATATAATAAATACTTGGGATAATGAAGAACATGATAAGGAAGATCTAAAAAAAATGATTTATAAAGCTTTTAATATTGAAGACAATAATTATGAAAATATAGATACTGTATATCATAAAAAAAAAAATTTAACAAGGGATAATTTAGATAACATATTTGAAAAATGGATAAAAATGAATTTATCTAGTAATATAAATTTAAACGAAAATAGAAATGAAAATGAAAATGAAAATGAAAAATATTTATATCAAGAAGATGAAGTAGAAAATGAAGGACAAAGAGAGGAAACTATAATAGAAGAAGTGAATTATAAGTTTTTATTTAAAAATAAAAAAAAATTATGTAATAACGTTGATGGAAATGTATTAGATTTATTAAATAATTATTTAATTGATCGAGATACAAAATTAACATGTTTAACAAAATCGTTTTGTCCTGGAAAATTATTTCCTCAAGTAGAAGGTGATATAGTAACATTTATAGGCACTACCTTTATTAAATATGGTGAAACAGAACCATATTTAAATCATTGTATTGTAAAAAATGAATGTAGCGATTTACCACAAATAAAAAATTCAAAAATAGAACATTATGATAATGAAAAATCTGTTTTACTAGCATGGACAAAATTAATACAAGAAGAAGATCCAGACATTATTATAGGATATAATATTTTTGGTTTTGATTATATATTCTTATATGATCGAGCATGTGAATTAGATTGTGTTAATAATTTTTTAAAATTATCTCGAAATAAAAACGAAAGTTGTTTATCAAAAAAATGGATAGACGGATCTGAAAAGATAGGTATTGAAGAAAATTCGTTATATATTGCTAGTGGTCAACATGATATTAAATATATTAAAATGAATGGTAGATTACAGATAGATTTGTACAATTATTTTAGACGTGAATATCAATTAATTAAATATAAATTAGATTATGTATCAAGTTATTTTATAGGTGATTATGTAAAAAGTATAGAACATAATGAAGAAGAAAATTATACAAAAATATATAGTAAAAATTTAATAGGTTTAGAAAATAATAATTTTATAAGTTTTCAAGAAGAATCACATAGTGTTGATCAATATAAGAATGGAAATAAATTTGAAGTATTTAATATAAATGATAAAGATAATTCATTTATGATAAATGGAATTGAAAAACCTAATATGAATAAAAAAGTTAAATGGGGACTTGTTAAGGATGATGTTACACCACAAGATATTTTTAGAATGACAAATGAAGGTCCAAAAGAAAGAGCACTAATTGCAAAATATTGTATTCAGGATTGTAATTTGGTTCATCATTTAATGAACAAAATAGATATAATTACTGAATATATTGAAATGGCAAATTTATGCAGTGTTCCAATAGATTTTATTGTAATGAGAGGTCAAGGAATTAAATTGACAAGTTATATTGCTAAAAAATGTCGTGAAAAAAATACATTAATGCCAGTTATAGATAAACTTGATAGTGATGATGGTTATGAAGGAGCAATTGTGTTAGAACCTAAATGTAATTTGTACTTGGAAGAACCGGTTGCTTGTGTTGACTATAGTTCTTTGTATCCATCATCTATGATTAGTGAAAATATTTCACATGATAGTAAAGTATGGACTAAGGAATATGATTTAAATAATAATTTAATAAAAGAAACAGGTGAAAAAGATAAAAGTGATAATTATAAATATGATAATCTAAAAGATTATAAATATGTAAACATTACATATGATACTTATAGATGGAAGCGAAAAAATAATAATCCAAAAGCAGCAATGGAAAAAGTAAAAATAGGTTATAAAATTTGTAGATTTGCACAATTTCTAAATGGTAAATTGGGAATTATGCCATCTATCTTAGAAGAATTGTTAGCAGCAAGAAAACATACACGAAAATTAATTCCACTACAAAAAGATGATTTTATGAAAAATGTATTGGATAAACGTCAATTAAGTATTAAAATTACAGCAAACTCTATGTATGGTCAAACTGGCGCAAAAACAAGTTCGTTTTATGAAAAAGATTGTGCAGCATCAACAACAGCAATAGGTAGATTATTGCTTACATATGCAAAAAAAGTAATTGAAACTTCTTATAAAAATAGGATAGTAGATACAAGTAAATATGGAAAAGTTAAGACTAATGGTGAATATGTTTATGGTGATACTGATTCAGTATTTTTCAAATTTAATCTTAAAGATATGAATAATAAACCTATAGTAGGTATTAAAGCATTGGAAATAACTATTGAATTAGCTAAACAAGCAGGAAAATTAGCAACAAAATATTTGAAAAAACCACATGATTTAGAATATGAAAAAACATTTTTACCATTTTGTTTATTATCAAAAAAACGATATGTAGGTATGTTATATGAAGAAGACATACATAAATGTAAACGAAAATCAATGGGTATAGTTTTAAAACGTCGTGATAATGCTCCAATAGTTAAAGATATATATGGTGGTATAATTGATATTTTAATGAAAGATAAAAATGTTAAAAAAGCTATTACTTTTTTAAAAAATTGTTTGCAAAATATTATTGATGAAAAGTATGAAATAAATAAATTAATTATAACAAAATCATTACGAGGTGATTATAAGAATCCTGATCAAATAGCACATAAGGTTTTAGCTGATAGAATAGGTAAACGTGATCCAGGTAATAAACCTAATGTAGGTGATCGTATATCATATATATATATATATAATTCCGATAAAAAAGCATTACAAGGTGATAAAATAGAAACACCTGATTTTATTAAAAGTAATAATATTAAAATAGACTATTCTTTTTACATAACAAATCAAATAATGAAACCAGTTCAGCAATTGTTAGCATTAGTTCTTGAAGATTTACCTAAATTTAAATCAGAAAGGGAAAGATTTTTAAATGCTGAGTTAAGAAAAATGCGAAAAAAATATACAGATGATATGAATTTTCGTATAAAAAAAGAAGCATTACGTAATAAAGAAGTTAAAAAAATAATATTTGATGAATATTTAATTCATTCAAATAATATGAAAACAGGTAATCAAGATATATTGAAATTTACAAATAAAGGTATTAACAAATTCTTCTGATTATTCATTTTAATATTTCTTTAATTAATATTATTAATGCAACTATTCCAATAGATATATTTACATTAAAAATAATTTTTGGTATATTTTGCCATTTATTTAAATATTTTATTTCGTCTAAATTTGATTTCATTTTTTTTATATCATCAATTAAGTATTTACAAATTAAAATAGAAGTTAATAAGATTAGTAAACTTAATATAATAAATATAATATTATATATTTTATTTTTTCCTCTGTAAAATCTACTTGATGCTAATAAAGCAAAAGAAATAGAAGTATAAAGTCCAACATTTCTCAATGTTGTATGGTAAAACATTATAATTTCTTTTTCAGAATTCATTATATATACTAACCAGAATTTAAAAATGTAGTATATTCTACCATTGGTAAAACAAATGATATTTCGTTTGTTGATAAATCATGAAATATATTATTTGAAGTATCATTAGAGACGTTATTATTTAAATTTGTATTTGATGGATCAAGTGATAAATTATTTAATTCGTTACGTATATTTTGAGAAATAATATTTAATACTTCATTTTGTAATGTAGTATTTGTTGAATATGTAGTGTTTCTTGGATATATAGTGTTTCTTGGATATGTAGTATTTCTTTCATTTGTATTTAATATATCATATCTGCATACAGGACATGTTGAATTATGATTTAACCATTGTAATAGATTACTTTCATTAAATATATGTCCACAACCACGTATCTGTATAACATTATCATCTGCAGTAAAATCTTCGTGTGATATAGGACAATAATTATTCATTGGATTACTAATATTATTATATACTGTATAATTAATACCTTGATTAATTCTATTTTGTCTAATAGAATTTCTATTATTACTTTGTGTAGAGAATGTATTGAATGAGCGTTGTAATATATCTCTATTTCTAGATATAGTATTTCTATTATTAGATATAGTATTTCTATTATTAGATATAGTATTTCTTCGCATTTCTCTATTTCTTTCTCTTGAAGAATTTATTAAATTATTAACATTTCTTTCTTGTTGTAATAAAATATTAACCATTGTGTTAATTGTACGATGTGTACTAGTTGTATTCTGTATATAATTTAAAAATAAATTATCTTCTTCCATCTATGTATTTCTATAATATAAAAATGTGTTTAAATAAAAGTCAATATAAGTTATTATAATGACAAATTTTTTAAATTATAAAGATAAAGGATTAACCGGATTAGCAAATGTAGGTAATACATGTTATTTAAATTCATGTATGCAAATAATATCGCATACATATGAATTAAATGATTTTCTCAATAATAAAAATTATAGAAATAAATTAAATAAAAATCCAGATACTTTATTATTAGTTGAATGGGATAATTTGCGTGAATTAATGTGGAGTGGTAATTATACAATATCACCTAATGGATTTGTTTCTGCATTAAAACACGTTTCTGTATTAAAGAATAAAGAAATGTTTTCTAATTACTCACAAAATGATATTCAAGAATATATACTTTTTATATTAGATTGTTTTCATAATGCCTTATCGAGAGAAGTAGAAATGCAAATTACAGGAAATAATTTAAATAATACAGATAACTATGCTTTAAAATGTTATAACATGATGAAAAATTTATATAAAAATGAATATTCAGAAATAATAGACATATTTTTTAGTATTCAAATAACGGAATTAAAATCAATAAAGACTAATGAAGTTCTTAATGTTATTCCAGAATCTTTTTCAATATTAAGTTTACCTATACCAAATGATATTAAAGAACCATCATTAAAGGATTGTTTTAATTTATATTGTAAAACAGAACAATTAATTGGTGAAGAATCAATTACAAATGAAAGAACAAACATGAAAGAAGATGTAAATAAAAAAATTTTTTTTTGGGATTTACCTAAAATTTTAATTATAGATTTAAAAAGATGGAATGAAAATGGTAAAAAAAATAATAAATTAGTTAAAGCAAATATTAATAATGTAAATTTAACTGATTATGTAGTTGGATATAATAAATTAAATAATATATATGATTTATACGGTGTATGTAATCATTTTGGTGGGTCATTAGGAGGGCATTATACATCATATATAAAAAATGCAAACAATAAATGGTATGAATTTAATGATACAATAATAAATGAAATTGATGAAAGTAAAATTATTACACAAAATTCATATTGTTTCTTTTATCGTAAAAAAAAATAATTTGTAAATATATATGGATGTAAATATTAATTCAATAACAGGAATACCGAATAATTATTTAAATATACTTGATGCTAATCCTAAAGTAATATTTGTATTAATATTTGTAATATTAATGTATTATATTATATTTGCTTCTTTAGGAGAGAAAAGTGAAAGTAATGTTAAAACAAATGTTTATATTAGATTTTTAGAATTATTAATGTGGAGTATATTTATATTATTAATATTATTAAATGGAACTAATTATTTAAGTAATTTAAATATAAATGCAGGTATAAAAAAATTTTTTTCACCTAATCCAGAATTAAATATTGAGGTTTCTTCAGATAATGTAATAGATGATAAAGAAGAATCTATCGAAACAAAAAGTCTAAAAAAAGAAGTATTTCATATACCAGGAAATAAATATACATATGAAGATGCAAAAGCAATTGCAAAAAGTTTGAATTCTCGTTTAGCAACTTATAAAGAGGTTGAGGAAGCATACAATAAAGGTGCTGATTGGTGTAGTTATGGTTGGTCTGAAGGTCAAATGGCATTATTTCCTACTCAAGAAAGTAAGTGGAAAAATTTACAAGAAATATCTGGACATGAACATGATTGTGGAAGACCAGGTATAAATGGTGGTTATATAAAAAATCCAAATGTTAAATTTGGAGTTAATTGTTATGGTATTAAACCAAATATAACTTCAAAAGAAATAAAAAAAATGGAAGATGCAATAATCTATAAAAAAACAAAGAAAGAATTAGAATTTGATAAAAAAGTTGAAGAGTGGAAACAAAAAATACCAGAAATATTATTATCACCTTTTAATAGTAATAATTGGAATATGAGTTAATTTTTTTTTTTAGTTTTAGTTTTATTAGTTTTAATTTTATTTTTTGACTTTGTTTCTTTTTTTTGTACATTATTTTCATTTTCATTTGCAAGTTTAATTAATTTTTCAAATAAAGAATCTTCAATTATTTTATCAGTATCTTCTTCAACATAGTTTTTATTTTCATAATTATTGTGTAATAATCCCATAGGAAAAGCAGTATTATTAAATAAATCTGTTGAGGGAGAAATATTATTTTTTAAAAAAATATTATCTATTTTATAACCACAAGATTTATATTCATTATCTTTGTTATACATAATAAAATCATTAATATTTAAAAGTGACATTATTATATATATATTTAGTTTTTTTTTATACGTTTAATTGTATTAATTATTTTAGTATTTCTAGTATTTTTAATTTTATTCATAATTATATCTACTTGTGTTTTATCATTTAAAGTTTCGTTTAAAATATTTTCAATATTTTTTAATGTAATTCCAGATGTTTGTTTAGTTGTTCCAAAGTTTAATTCTCCATCAGTAATATTAATTACAGAATTAGTTAGATTATTACTTCTAACAAAAGTAAAAATATTATCATTTATAATTGTTTTTTTATTTTTTAAATTATTAATTTCATTTGAAAGATTTTTAATTTTATTATCTAATAAAACCCATAATTGAATATTTTTTTCAAAATCAGACATATATTATAGTATTTTAATATAAAAATTATAAAGTTGGTATATTTTTTTTCTTAAATATAAAAATAACAATTATTAAAATAGCTAAATTTATTAAAAATGTTAAACATATTAAGCACAATATTAAGTAAATAAAAGGAGAAATTTCTAAAAATATAATTTTTATTATAGGAGATATAATGTTTCTAATATCATTTTTAACTTTGTCTTTTTTAATTAAATCTAAATAATAATCAAAAAATTTATCTATCATAATATTTTAAATATATATTTTAAAATATTATTTTTTGCGTCTTATTATAAAGATATTATTCTTTATAATTTTTAATGGAAATTTATGATTTAAATAATAAATTTGATTTTAATAATATTACTTTAGATAATCCATATAGTATTCAGGGAGGGTCTTTTTTTACTAAAATTTTATTTAAAGATAAACCATTATGTTTTCAATTACCTAAATGTTCTACAAAACAAGGTTTAGTAGAAACAAAAAAATACAAATATTTTGATTTATTGTACAACAATCAAGAAAACTTAATACATTGGATTGAAAATTTTGAAAATACATGTGTAGAAAAAATTAATGAAAAAAAAAATTTATGGTTTTCAAGTGAAATAGATAAAGATGATATTGAAAATTTAATTTCACCTATGCTTCGTATATATTCATCAGGAAAAAAATTTATATTAAAAACCTACATAGATGTAGATAAAAATACAAAAAATTTTAAATGTAATGTATACAATGAAAATGAAGAAGTTTTAGAATTAGCAAAAATTAATAACAACAATATGTTAATACCTTTAGTATTAATTGAAGGAATTAAATTTTCTTCTAAAAATTTTGAAATAATTGTTAAATTAAATCAAATCATGATTTTAAATAATGAAACACCTTTAATTAATAAATGTTTAATTAAAAATTCATTTAATTTAGAAATAAATGATAATAATCAAGAATTTCAAAAAGAAGAAACTATTAATAAAGAAGAAGATAATGTAAACCAAGAAAGGATAGAAAAATACTTAAAAGATGATAATAAAGATAATTTACAAGAAATAGAAGAAAATGATACAGATAATTTACAAGAAACTAAAGAAGAAGATTTAAAAAATAATGATACAGATAATTCACAAGAAATAGAAGAAGATTTAAAAAATAATGATACAGATAATTTACAAGAAATAGAAGAAAATTTAAAAAATAATGATACAGATAATTTACAAGAAACTAAAGAAGAAGATTTAGAAAAAAGTATTGATCTTGAAGAAGTTAACATAGAAATACCGGATGGTGATCCATTTGTTTTAACTAAACCAGAAAGTGTTTATTATAACTTATATAAAAATGCAATGTTTAGAGCAAAACAATCGCGAAAAGAAGCAATAAAACTTTTTTTAGAAGCTAAAAATATTAAAACAACACATATGTTAAATGATATTGATGATTCTGAAGAAGAAGAAGAATTTTATAATAATTTAAATTTAGCATAAATTAAATGTAATAATAAAAAAATTTTTTATCGTTAGATTTATATATGAAGTTTTTAGGAAAAATTAGAAAAATGTTTAACGTTAATTTAATGATTGCATTATTAGGAATTGTTGGTTTAATTGTTTTAGTGAATCAAGTAGTTCAAAAAAAAGCAACTTCAGAAGAGGCTTTATCAAATTCATTAAGTCCTGCTGAATTTTCAGAACTTGAACCTAGTTCTGAAGAAAAAAATGGTAATTTTTCTAATATTGAAGAAACACAAAATAATATGCTTGTAAATTCTAATAATCCAGAAGAATTATTACCAGCAGATCAGAATAATGAATGGTCTAAATTAAATCCCGTCGGTACTGGTGATCTTAATAATGTTAATTTGTTAAAAGCAGGTTATCATACTGGAATAGATACTGTAGGAAGTTCTATGCGTAATGCTAATTTACAGGTTCGTTCTGAACCTCCAAATCCTACTACTAAAGTTAGTCCTTGGTTAGAAACAACCATAGAGCCAGATACTATGAGACTACCTTTAGAAATTGGTACTCATTGAATTTAATATTATTAGAATGTTGATTTAGTATATATGGAAATCAACATTTTGGGATATGCTATTATTTTTTTAGTATTTATTATAAGTTATCGCATATATCTTGAGTCAGATTATTTACATTTAAAATGTATAATTTCAGATGTTGATGGAAAAAGATATTGTGTTCGTGAAAGAAATAAATTAGAATTAGCAGCAGATAGATTAGCAAATGTCAATATTAGATTAATAAAATTGGTAAAACATGTAGGCGAAAAATATCCAAATAGAGAAAATTGTAAAAGACTTTTAAAAAAATTTAATCCAAAAAAAATATACGAAACATTGCCAACAAGTGAATATACAGCATATAGTCAAAATAAAGGAGAAAAATTAGCATTTTGTTTAGATACAAAAAAGAATGGAGGAAAATTAATTGATATAAATACATTAATGTTTGTAGCAATACACGAATTATCACATATAGCATCAAAAAGTATAGGTCACACAGAAGAGTTTTGGAATAATTTTAAATTTTTATTAGAAGAAGCTGAAAATATAGGTGTTTACAAACCAGAAGATTATAAAAAAAATCCAAAAAATTATTGTGGTATGAAAATAACAGATAATCCTTACTTTGATTTATAAAATCTTTTCATGTACACTTTAAAATTATCTTGAGTATTAATAATTATTTCTTTATCCTGATTCCAATTTTTAATTAAATCATAAGGAAAGAAGGTGTCACAATCATATTCATTATCAATAAAAGTAATATAACATTCGTTAACTAAATTGTCTTCAATAAATTTTTTATAAATTTTCTCTCCACCTATTATCCATATATCTTCGTAATTTTTGCTTTTAATAAACATATTTAATTCTTCTATATTAATAAATGTTTTAATAATATCATTATTAGAAGTAGCATAATTTATATTTAAAGATGTTGATAAAATTAAATTGTCTCTATGTTTAAGATGTTTTTTATTTAGACTATTCCAAGTATTGCGACCCATAATAATAGCATTTTTTTTATTACCTTTAGTAATTTCAGAAAAATGTTTTAAATCTTCTTTAATATGCCAAGGCAATGTATTATTTTTACCTATTCCATAATTTTTACATACAGCAACAATTAATTTAAAAGTCATTTATATAAAATAATATAGTATATTTTTATATAAATGACAGAAATATATAAAATAGCATATTTAAAAAATAATAAAATAGATAAATTATACGTTTTTATTGGAAATAATTTAAAAGAATCTAATGAAAAATTACAAAAAATTTTTAAATCGGATTATAATAATAAAATATTTAATAACATTTTTAGTAAAGATTTTTCAAAAGAATTGCGTGATAAAAATATAGAAATCGAATTTTTAGATGCTATGCTTTATTCAGATGATTCAATAGAAACAATAAAAAAAAAATTAATTAAATATGCTAATTTAGAATTATCATTTGAAGAAATATATTTATTTGTCAAACAAAAAAAACAATTAGATACAAAATTAATATATGAAAATATAAATGATAATGGTGAAATTTTAAGAGAAGATATTGTTACATTATATTATAATATTGAAGATATTAATATAGATTTATTAAAAACTAAAGAAATTTATAACTTTAATGATTTAATTAAATTAAATTTAGATGAAAAAGAGTTACTTATAAATACACCACTAGGACAAGATTTTAGTAATAAAAATATATATGTAGTTAATCCGTATTATGTTAATGATGGTTTAATTGATATATATAGTAAGAAAATAACAACTACTAATCAGGATTTGTTGATGGAAAAGGGTATAATAAATGATAATACAATATATTTATGTGATGCTTTAGATGTAATGGAAATTAATAATAATGTAAATATAGAAGATATTTTAAAAATATATTATCCATTTTTAATTGAAAATAATATTAAAAGTAAAGATGATTTATTAAATAAAAAATTTGACTTATTACAAATAACAAAAGACAAAATTAATAATAAAATGTTTGAAAGAAAAATAGAAAATATTAATTTATTTAATAGTATTTATTTAAACAAAAAAAAAAATATAGAATACGTAGATAAAGGAATAAAAAAGATACATGTAATACTAAAACAAGATCATAAAATTAATTTTCCATTAGATATGATTTTTAATTTAATACCTGCTACCGAAGTAGTGCCTTTTATTAAGTTAAATTCTGGTAGTAGACAAGAAAAAATGTATAAATTATATAGTAAGAACATTGCTTTAAATGGAATGAAAATACCATTTTTAAATAAAGCAATAATATTTAAATTATCTAAAACAATTGGAAAAATAAAACAAATAGCACTATATATACGAGATTTAAATAAAAATAAATTAACAGAAATTGTTTGTGAAATAGATAATAAGTGTAATGTTATAATAAAAACAGAATTTGATAAAGGTGTAACATATAACTATATTGATAATTTATTAATAAAAAGTATAAATCCAGTATTAGAAATATTAAAAAATCATTTAGCTCAGAGTGGTTATAATTTAAAATTATTTACATCAATAAAAAGTGAAAATATAGAAATTGTTAATATAGATTATGAATTAAAAATTAATATTAATAAAAAATTTAATTTAAAAAAAAATATAGGTTGCTTATCAAGTGTATTTAATATAATAAATGATGATATTAATAATAATATAGTTTTAAGATATATACGTGTATCTAACTATAATGAAATGGATAATAAAGAAATATTTGTATTGGATATGTTAAAAAATGATTATAATATAAATGAAATAGTTGATGAATATAGTAGTAATTTTAATGTAGAAATAAAAGATGCTAATGACGAAATAAAAAATATTATAGATTCTTTTGAATTATTAGAATCTAGTAATCGTAAAATAAAGATAAAAAATAATCCTGGTTTTTCAATAATAATGACAAAAGGCAAGTATGATAGTAAAGTTAATATTTTAATAAATGGAATAAATAATGTAAATTATATAGATAATATTTTTATTTATTTGGAAGCATTATTAATAATAACTCAATTTCCAGAATTAAGTAATACATTAAATAATTCAAATTATAAAAAATTATGCAATAAAGAAAAAATTAATATTGAAGAAAAAATAGAAGAAGTAAATATTGTTAATGAAGATGATTTTTCATTATCGAGTGAAGATGATTTTTCGTTAATGAGTGAAGATGAATCTTCATTAATTAGTGAAGATGAATCTTCATTAATTAGTAATAAAGAAGAAAGTTCTCTAACAAAAGGTGGTAATACTCCTGAAACTAATGAAATGGAAATAGACTTAACTGGTAAAAAATTACGTACATCAAAAGGAAACTTATTTTTTGATAAATTAAATGAATTAGAACCAACTTTATATATAGATAAAAAAAAAAAAGAATTAGAACCAACCTTATATGTAACTAAAATTAATAATAAAAAATTTAAACAATACTCACGAATTTGTCCGTGGTCTGATCGTAGACAACCAATAATATTAACAGATGATGAAGTAAAAAAAATTGAAAAAGAAAGTCCAGGTTCTTATCAAGAAATTATTAAATTTGGTAGTGATCCAAATAAAAAATATTCATATATATGTCCAAGATATTGGGATTTAAAAAGAAATATTAGTTTAACGGAAGAACAAGTTAATTCAGGAAAATATGGAAATGTTATACCTCAAGATGCTAAGGTTATACCAAAAAATGCGAATATATTTGAATTTAAATCTAAAAAACATGTTGATGTGAATGGAAAATATATTAATTATGTTCCTGGATTTTTAGAAAGAGATAAACATCCAGAAAACCGTTGTATGGCATGTTGTTTTCATAATATAAAATGGAATCAATCTTCACAAATAGAAAGACGAAAAATATGTTTAGAAGATATACAAGAACAAAAAAAATCAAAAGCAAAAAAAAATATAGATTATGTAATGTCATCAAATTCTTTTCCTTTAGATAAGGGAAAATATGGTTTTTTACCAATACAAATTCATAATTTTTTACAAATACAAGACAATAAATGTCAAATAAATTATGATAATAAATTTATAACAAATACAAAATGTTTACTAAGATATGGTGTTGAATTTAGTGAAAATCAATCTTTTATAGCTACAATATCAGAGTATTGGTCAATAGCAAATAATAAAAAAAAAACTATTTCAATTACTAAGATGAAAGAAAAATTACTTGATGCATTAAATATAGATAACTTTATAACATTACAAAATGGTAATTTAATACAAATTTTTGATATAGAAACAGAGGTTAATTTTTTAATATCAGATTATAAAGATACAAAATTATATAAAAATACTGATTTAAAAAATCCAAATCAATTATCATTATTAAAAAAAGTTATAAGTTCATTTAACAATTTTAAGAATTATATTAATAGTGATACTAATTTGATAGATTATAATTATTTATGGGACTTAATATGTTATCCTAACGATAAGTTATTTAAAAATGGTTTAAATATTGTTATAATAGAATTTGCTGATAATGATGTTACAAATAATATCCAAATTATTTGTCCTTCAAATCATTATTCAAATAATTTATTTGATGAAAAAAAAAATACTATATTAATATTAAAAAATGAAAATATATATGAACCAATAATACAACGTTTTGATAAAGAAGAAAATAATACATTAATTACAATAAAAAACAATTTTTTTAATGAAGATAATAGTATTAATAACATAAAAGAGTTTTTAAAAATTGTTAAAAGTACATTTAAAAATAAATGTAAAACAAAAAAATTAAAAATATATAATTTTAAAAAAAATATAATATTACGTGAATTATTAGATAATTTAAAAGAAATTAATTTTAAAGAATTTAAACAACTTATTAATTATAATGGAAAAGTTATAGGTTTATTAGTTAAAAATAATAATAATTTTTGTTTAATACCATGTTTACCTTCAGCGGTAATGGTTGATTTAGAATATATGTATATAGATGAATATATTGGTATTTCATATGAAGATACAAAAAATTTTTTAAATAAAATACATAATTTGTCAAAAGAAAAAATTCCTTGTAAACCAAGTTTAAAACTGGTTGAAGACGAACTTATGGTTGGTATTATTACTGAAACAAATCAATTTGTTCCTATATCTCCTCCAGAGGAGATTAATAATGATGAATTAAAGATAATTAAAGAAAATAATCATGTTACTATAGATGCTTTATCATTAACAAATAAAAATATTGATAATGAGAGAAATATTTATATAAATAAAATAATGTTAGAAAACAAATTTTATAATGTTTTTAGAAATACGTTAAGAATTGTATTAAATAATTATCAAAATATTAAAGTTAAAAATAAAATAGAAAAAATAGTTAATTCATCAGATAAATTATATTATTTAAAATTAGAAAAAGTAGAAAAAATTATAAGAAAAATTTTAAAAAATAAAGTAATGTTTACAGATTATGATGAAGATATAATTAATGATATAACAAATGTAAATAATTGTTACGTAAATAATAAAAATAATTGTAATATTCCATGTTTTTATAACGAAAACAACGATATGTGTCAATTATTAATACCAAAAAAAAGTTTATTAAATAATGATAACAATGAAGAAATATATTTTAAAAGATTATCAGATGAGTTAATAAGATATAATAATGTTAGAGCATTTATATTAGAACCAAAATCATTTTTAGATTTTTCAGATGTTAAACTAAAATTATCTGATAATGAAATACTATTATTAGATAGTAATTTAAATCAAGAATATTTTGAAAATTTAGTACCTTCCAAAAAAAATGAATTTATAAAATACAATACTTATGATACGGTGGAACCGGTTATTAATTAAATAAGATTAATTGTGATATATATTTGTAAATTCTTCAAAAAAATTAATTAAATTAATAAAACAATTTAGTATATGTAATTTAAAATCACTTGATTTATATGTAGTAGAAAAATTATCTTTATAAATAAATTTGTAATATTTTTTATTTTTTTTATTTAACGAAATTAATATTTCTTTTGTGAATTTTAAACAATTATTATTATAAAGATGCCAATTAAAATATTTATCATTACCCAATCTTTTTCTAGTATTTTCTAATAATGTATTAAGTGTTAATTTATTTTTTTTTCTATTAATTTTAATTATATCTTGATTTTGATAAGTTTTATTATTTGCAGAAATATTAATATAATTAGATTTATCAATTATAATAAATTTTCTAAATTTATTAGGTAATTCAATTTCAACAATAACTGATGTATGAAAATGAAAAAAAGACTTACATTTGTTTTGTTCAATATATTTTTTTAATTTTTTTTCATATTCAAATAAAGAAATTATATTAAATAATTTTAATACATAATAATTTATTGGTTGTCGAGTTAAATAAATATTTTTTATAGGTAAATTTCCATATTTATTTAATGTTTCTATACATTTATTTGTATAATTATTAAAATAATAATTTTCATGAATATTTTTTTTTAACCATTTTAAAATAAAAAAACTTATAACAGTCCATAATACAAATAAAATAATAAGTATTATTAATAGTAGAAAAAAATAAATACTAATTATAAATTTCCATTTTTTGCAAAAATAGTTGTAAATACTTTCTAAATATAATGCTAAAATCATAATATATTATAAGTTAAATATAATATGTTATAAACTAATATAATTCATTGGTTTTTTAAAAATCTAATTCGTAATCATTAATATTACCTGTATTGGTAGGATTTAAATTTTCTATATTATTATCAAAGGTTAAATTATTTATTGAACAAGGTTCATTTTTATTTTCAATATTTATAAAACTATTTTCAATTAATTCTGAATCTGTTTCTAATTTAACTTGTTGTGCTTTTAACTTAGTAAACTTTTCAATATTTAACATTGTTTGAAAAGCACTTGTTCCAAAGTAACCTTCTTGACCACACATTACATTAGCAGATACACCACGCATATTATCAAGCTCTGCATGACGTGCTGCTTTTAAAAACATTTCGGGTGTTTCTTCAAATGAAGCTTTTGCAATTGGTCCAATATTATCATTATTAATTCCATGACGAAATATAGAAACCATTTTATCATTACATGTCATTCTGTCACATAATAAAGAAATATGATGATAATTAATATATGTATCGTCATGTTCCATAACTTCTGTAATTTCATTAAATATGGATTGTCTAGCTGCTTCTATACCAAGAATATTTTTAATTTCTTGAATATCATTTGTATATGTTCTATTAACATCAATATAATCTAAACTTAATATTTCAAGTAAATTTGTACCAACTGTATCTAGAACCCAAACTTCTTTTTTAACAAATTGACCTTCTTCTTCTTTAACAGAATTACATATTTTACGAGGTATAACACGTTCAATATTTTTAACACCTGTAAGAACCATTTTATTCAATAAATGATCTTGAAATGTTTTAAGTTTATAGATTTCATCAGATTGGTCTAATGATTTTTGTTTATTTTTATTTGAATTTTTTATAATATTAACTAATCGGATTCTGAAAATTAATTTTTCATCATTATAATCACTATATATACATTCTATTTCATCATTATATATATTTTTAATTGCGAAATGAATATCATCCATAGTAATATTTTTATATAACATTTCTTCTTTATTTAATTCAATTCTAATTATCCAGTTAGATTTTTCATAATTTTCTTCTGTTTTTTTGTTATTACATTCATCAATCATAATTTCAAATTTATTGTATTTTTGTATAAATAAATTATCTTCTTCAATAAGTGAAGAATTATTATAAGGATCAAAACAAATTTGAATTTTATTAACAATTGAATTTAATTTGGTATGCTCTATACGATTTCTTATTTGTTCTGTATTTTCTTTATTTGTTTCTTCATCAGGAAATAAATATATAGTACATGAAGGATTTTTAGGATTTTCAGATAATGATAAAATTTCTTCAACTCGTGGTACTCCACGAGTAACATTAGATTTACTTGCTACACCCGCAAAATGAAATGTATTGAGTGTCATTTGTGTTGTTGGTTCACCAATACTTTGTGCTGCAATCATACCAACCATTTCACCTGGTGCTATTATTGATTTTTTATATTTGTATATAATATTTTCAACTAATAAGTTAATTGATTTTCTATTTAATCTTTTGACTGATAGTAAATTTTTTGGATTTAAATAATAAAAATATAATATTTCAAATAATTTATTGGGACTAATATAATGTAAATTTTTTAATTTCTTTAAACCATTCTCAATAATTTCAAAACATTCTAAAGGCGTAATATCAACTAACGAATTTATATTAATTAATTGTTGCCCCTGTATATTATTTATAATATGTGTAAAAGCGATCGGCATATGAATTACAGATGAATCTGTATTATTAAAAACTTTATTAACAATTTCTTTTCTATAATCAATAAAATTATCTATCATAAGTTTAGTTTTTTTATTTAGTTCTATCTTTTGTTTTTTTACTCTTTTAAGTGTGTCATTTGTGTATAATACTATATTTTTATCTATAGACATTTCAAAATGTAAATAAATTTCTTCTAGAGACATAGAAACTAATGGTAATTTTTGATTTTCAATTGTTGTAGTGTCAAAATTATCATCTCCATAGGAGAATTGAATAATTTTATTTTTATTATTTCTAACAGTCATATCATATTCGATTTTTAGATCTTCCATACCTTTAATTAAACGTCTTTGAATATAACCAGTTTGTGATGTTTTAACAGCAGTATCAATAAGTCCAACACGACCACCCATTGCATGAAAGAACAATTCTTGAGGTATCAATCCAGAAATAAAAGAATTTTCAACAAAACCACGTGCTTCAGGTGAATTATCAAATTTATTATAATGAGGTAAAGTTCTATTATCAAATCCATATGGTATTCTTTTTCCATCAACTGTTTGTTGTCCAACACAAGAAGTCATTTGAGAAATATTAAGAGAAGAACCCTTAGAACCAGCATCTACCATAATAACAAAACGATTATCTTTTTGTAAACTATTACGTCCTATTTTACCAGCTTCTATAAGTGCTTGACCTAAAATATTATTAATTTGTGTTTCAATTTCTTCATCGTCGGTTTTACCAGTTTTATTTTCAAAAATACCAAGATGTGTCTTATCTATTAATGTTTGAACTTCTTTTTTTTTAGATATAATTACATCTGTAATTTTATTTATTGTTGATTTATTAGCAATTAGATCACTTATACCAACACTATAAGCACTTGTTTTCATATATTCTGTAACAATATTTTGTAGATTATCAATAAATTCTGAGGCAACATTATTACCAAAATCATTACATAATCTTTGAAGTAATCCTACAGATCCTGCACCAAAAACACCTTTATTCATTTGACCTCTAATGTAACTACCATTTTGTATTTCTAAAACATTATTAGAAGTTGAATAATTATCTGTATCTTTAAAACCACTGGTTTTATATTTAAGTGATAGTGAAGGTAATATTTGTGATAATATATCAAAATTGGTTATATTTTCTTTATTTAAAATATCACTAATATCAATATTTTTAATTAATGTTAATAAATTCATAGCTTCATGATGTGTAAAATTAATATTTTCACGTGTAAAACGATAAGAACCTAATAAAGAATCTTGAAAAATACCAACAATTGATTTATTATTAGCAGGACTAATTATTTGTAATTTAACAGCAGCTAAATTTTTTAGCTCTGATTCTGATTCAATATCTTGAGGCATGTGCATATTCATTTCATCGCCATCAAAATCAGCATTATATGGTTTTGTATCTGCAACATTCATACGAAACGTATCTCCAACATTCATAATACGAACAATATGACACATCATTGACATTCTATGTAATGTCGGTTGTCTATTAAATAATACAGCATCACCATTCATGATATGACGATGAACTATATCTCCATATTCAAGTTTAATAGAATCTTTATCGACATATCTTAATGAAATACTATTTCCATTTAAGCGATCTAAAATTTTTGCACCAGGATATATATCTGGGCCATTTTGTACTAATTTATTTAAAAAGTTAATATTTAATTTATTTACTGTTACTGGGCGTGTTATATTTAATGCTATTTTTTTTGGTACACCTAATTCATTAATAGAAAGATTTGGGTCTGGTGTAATAACAGATCTTGCTGAAAAATCAACTCTTTTTCCCATAAGATTACCTCTAACACGACCTCCTTTACCATTTAGTCTTTCTTTTATAGATTTTAAAGGTCTTCCTGAACGTTGTGCAGCAACAGCTACACCAGGTATATTATTATCTACTAAAGTAGAAATATGATATTGTAATAAAGAACTCCAATCTTTAATTATTTCTCCTTTAGCATTAGTATTTATTTTATCTTGAAGTGTTTTATTTGTTTTAATAATATTAACAATAATATGAGTAATATCATCTTCACTTCGTTGTTGTGAATCATGTTTAACCGATGGTCTTACCGCAGGAGGTGGTACGGCAAGAACTTGACATATCATCCATTCAGGACGAGACCACAAAGGACTAAATCCCATAAAATTTATATCTTCATCAGAAATTCTTTTAAATTGTGTAAGAACTATTTCAGGTGTAAGTTGAAGAATTAATTTTTCAGGATTTTCATTTTTATCTATTCCTTCAATTGAATCCCATTCTGCGATTAATGTAGCTAAACCTTCTTTTTTTATTTTTGTAGGTTGTTTACAACCACATCCATTATTAGTATCTTCTCCACATCTTTTAATTTTACTTGCAATTGAAAATATATTATTCCATCTAACATCTGGTGGATAATCTAAGAAATGTTTATATGATTCTTTACTAATTAATAGTTTACTACATTTAACACAAGTACATCTAAGAATTTTTATAATACTTGTTAGATATTGTATATAAAATACTGGTCTTGCTAAATTGATATGACCAAAATATCCTGGTGTTTGCATATAATTAAGACCATCTGTAGGACATATTAATCCTGCTTCTAATACACCCATTCTTGGATCAAATAAACCATTAATAACGGGTTTATTATTAATATAAGTATCACGACTTGTAATCTCACATACTGAACCTTTACGAATTTCTTCAGGTGATAATATACTAAATTGAATTCCTAAAATTTTTGAAGAATCATTTTTATTAATGGTATTATTATTTTCTGTCATCCTTCTTATATTAAACAGATAATATTTAGATAGTTTAATTTCAATTTTATTAATATAAAATTGAATTTAAATTAATATAAAAATACATTAATAATAAAGTAATATGACAAAAGGAAAAAAGGATCATAAATATAATACCCGTTCGAAGTCTAATAAAAATATAAAAGACAATTATAGTAAAAATGAATCTTCATCTGATGAAGAAGAAGAAAATGATGAAGAAGATTTTGATTATGATAAATATATGAAGTTATTAAATGATATTTTTCCATCAAAATATTTAAAAAATAAAATAATTAAAAATAAAAAAGATTCAGTTAATAAATCTAAGTCTAAAACTAAGGCTAAAAATAAATCTAAAAATAAATCTAAAGAAAAAAATAAAAAAAAGCAAGAATCAGAAACAGAAGAAGAAGAAACAGAAGAAGAAGAAACAGAAGAAGAAGAAACAGAAGAAGAAGAAACGGAAGAAGAAACGGAAGAAGAATCAGAAGAAGAATCAGAAGAAGAATTATCTAATAATAAATTTAACATTGTTTTTACAATTGGAGATCCTAATTTTGAAATTGAAGAAAAATATGCAAATTTTGAAGATGAAGATGAAGATGAAGATTCTGATTCAGATTATTCTACAGAGGAGGAAGAAGAAGAAGATAATAAAAATAAAAAAGAAGATAAAAAAAAAGAAACATTAAATGATCAAGAGGTTTTTAATAAATTTAATGATATGGTAAAAAATTTACCTGAAAAAGATAAAGAAAATGAAGTAATGAAATCAATAATAAAAGATATTAAATTAAAAGAAAAAGAATTTAATAAAAAAATTAAGAAAAAAACAATAAAAGAAAGAACAAAGAACACAAATAAATTACGAAAATTATTAAATGAAAAAAAGAATTTGAATGATCTAAAGTTTTTTAAAGATAATTTAAGTATTGAAAAACAGGAATTAGTTTTAAAACAGGTTAAAGAAATAATGGATTACGGAGAGATTGATAAACCTTATAGATTGGCTTTACTTGATTCAGATATACCAATTGATATGAAATCACTTGCATATAAAAAAATTAATTCTCTAAAATATTTAGAACAGGGTGCTGGTGAATATCACAAAATTAAAAATTGGATAGATACATTTATGAAAATTCCATTTGGTAAATATCATGATATACCATTAACAATTAAAGATGGTGTAGAAAAATGTCATGATTTTATGGGAAATGCTAAAAAAATACTTGATAAAGCAGTTTATGGTTTAGATGATGCTAAACTACAAATAATGCAAATGATAGGTCAATGGATAGCAAATCCAAAATCAATAGGAACATCAATTGCAATAAAAGGACCTATGGGAACAGGTAAAACAACATTAGTAAAAGAAGGTATCAGTAATATACTTGATAGAGATTTTGCTTTTATAGCACTTGGTGGAGCAACAGATTCTAGTTTTCTAGAAGGTCATTCTTATACATATGAAGGTTCTACTTGGGGTAAAATTGTAGAAATATTAGTTAAAAGTAAATCTATGAATCCAATAATATATTTTGATGAGTTAGATAAAGTTAGTGATACACCTAAAGGTGAAGAAATTATTGGTATATTAACACACTTGACAGATTCAACACAAAATAGTAAATTTCATGATAAATATTTTTCAGAATTAGAATTTGATTTAAGTAGATGTATGTTTATATTTAGTTATAATGATGAAACAAAAATTAATCCAATTTTAAAAGATAGAATGTATAGAATTCAAACAAAAGGATATGCTGTAAAAGAAAAAACAGTAATAGCCAAAAATTATTTAATTCCAGATATTCAAAAACAAGTTAGTTTTAATAAAGAAGACATCGTAATATCTAATGACATAATACGATATATAATTGATAAATATACAGATAAAGAAGATGGTGTAAGAAATTTAAAAAGATGTTTAGAAGTTATTCATACAAAATTAAATTTGTGTAGATTAATGAAACCTGAAGAAAATATTTTTAAAAAAGATATGGATATAAATATTAAATTTCCAATAACATTAGATAATTCAATTATTGATAAATTAATTAAAAAAGAAGAACCTCAGAATTGGCATAATATGTATATGTAAATTTATTTATGATTATTTCCACGAGAACTCAAATATTTCATTTGTTCGGGTGTATTACATAAACAACCATCTTTAGTACTATAATGAGAAGGACAACAATCAAGACTACTTTTAGTTCCTGCAAATATATTCATACTTTCATCAGGAAAATTATTTTTTTCTATATTATGTTGTAAATTAAAAAATGGATCATATGAATTTTCATTATTACTACTATATTCTTCAGTTTTTGGTATTAATCCAGAATAGAACATTTCTTTATTGTCAAGTAAAATTTTTTTAACATTTTTTAATACATTTTTGCTTCCTCCTGAACACGTACAAAATAAGTTAAGCGAAATAAAACTTCCAATTAACATACTTAATATTACTATTTCAAGTCGCACTTTATTACCAAGTATTTTAAATTCCATTAGTATAAAATTTACATAGATAAAAAATTTTCAATACCTGTGTTATAATCGCCAACACGAATATTATTAATTACAAAACTTTTTTTATCAGTTACTAAATGATATAATTTAGTAATATTTTCTTCATTTTTTAATCCTTTTAAATTATTTGTATTAATATTATTATCTATAATATTTATATTTTTACTACATGTTAAAATATTGTTTAAATTTATATTATAATCATAAATATCTTTTTTATTTAAAACAACTAACCCACAAACACGTTCGTCATTAGATAGAATATCATTAATTTTAATATCTTTAATTTTAACAAAATTATTATTTTTTAATTTAATTTTCATATTAGGATGAAAACCTCCATCAAAATATTTGTGTATATCATTATTATTAAAATTTGGTGGTAAAGAAAAATTATTTTTTAATTGAATAATATCATTATCATCAATATCATCCCAATCAGAAAAAGTATTATTATTTATTTTAATTGTTTTTGTATTCGTATTTATACAATATACATAAGGATCTTTAAAATCATTAATTAATATACTATCAGGATGTTCTTTTACTGTAATCCAACCTTTAATATTATGAAAAATACTATGGTTACCTGTTACAATTGTATTATCAATATTGTATATTTCTTGACCATATGATGATGCTTTTATTTTTGCCGTAACTTTAGAACCATCAAATAATATATCATTTAAATTAATTTCTGAAATTTTTTTATAAGTATTATTATTTAATTTTATTAATGTATTTTCAGAAAAACAACTACGTTTTTTTGGAACTCTTGGAGGATTAGCGATTGATAAATCTAATACATCTGCAAATAAAATTTTAAGTAATAAAACTGGTATCAAAATTAATATCATAATTGCTGAAGTTGTAGCAGCTGCAATTGCTGCAGGAGGAAAAAAGAAAGATGTTATCCATAATCCAGTAATTACTTTAACTAAAGTAAGTAAAATATTTTGAATTAAATCCATAAAAAATAAAATAAAAGATTGTATTTGAAAATAACCTCCTAACAATGTGTATATAAATGCTGTAAATGTTCCAATTGTTTTTGAAGCAATAGACTTTGCAGTAATAATAATTTGTAATATTGGAGTAATTATATTTAATGCACGACCCATAATGTCTTTTATAACCAATGTTATTGAATTTCTAATTTTATTAAAAATCTCTCGTATATAATTTATGGATTCACTTAAAATTTTAAAAATCAAATTTATTAGTTTCATTAGATAATATGATGGTTTAAAAGCATGAACCGTAATACCTTTAAGTATTGCATTTGCACATTGTATAAAATTTTTATTTGTATAATTAAAAATAGTTTCATTTTTAGGCTTATTTATTAAACCAGCAAAAGGTATTATATTTGGTTTACATCTTTCATTAATCCAATTTGCTTTTATTAATTGTAAATTATTAATTATATTAAAATAAGATATTGCAATAAAAAAAATTATAATTAATATGATTGAAATAAATATATCTAAACCATATATATCAAAATAATTTATTTTATTATATATTTTATTTATTTTATTTATTTTATCAGAAATATTATCCATATTATATATGGATAATATTATTATCTTTTATCTTCCCAATCATGAAATATCCATTCTCCAATAGCAATTGTATTATTACTTGTAATTAAACAAGAAAGTTCATTACATTTCATGTTTGTTAAAATAGAAGGATTATTACCATGTAAATTTTTAACTTCAACAAAATTTTTAATATTTTTGTCATAAATTAAATGAGAACCTGTGACATATATGGGTTCATTATTTTCACCATTATTAATTTTATACATATTTTCAACATAATTATTTTTTTCATCTAAATTTGATATTTTCATTACTGCTGAAACCCTTGCATCATTTTTTAATATTGTACCTATTTCAATTTCTCTCATTGATACTAATTTATTATCCTTTGTTAATATTTTTGTATCAGGATGAAAACATAATGCTCTAACCATTTTACCCGGTGGTCCATTCCACCCACTTTCCATAGTATAAATAACGCCTGAGATAGTATATATAAGTGTTGCTAATATACCTACAAGTTTACTAAAAAGATCTTTAATATTTATAATAACACGTTGAAATTCTATTATAATATTTAAGAAAACACCAAATATATTTTTTATTGCATCTGTTATTGTAGTTCTTAAATAATTTATAAATTTTCTAATATCATTAATATTAGATGATAAATTATCACTAATTTTTCCTAAAAGAGTAAAATTATAATTAAGAGGTTGCATTAAATATTTCATATAATTACCTTGAATACCTTGAATGCAATAAATAAAATTTTTCATAATGTCTTCATCAAAAATATTTGCAAATGGCATTACCATTGGATTACATCTGTATAGTGGCCATTTATTTTTAATATTTTTTGTACCAATAGAAAATATATTAAGAAAATATAAAAATAAAAATATTAATAATATAAAAAAACTTTGTAATATATCAGATGTTTTCATATTAAATATTGATGTGATAAAAATATATAATTATATTCTTTTTTTTGATTTTAATTTTAACTTAGACTTTGATTTAAACTTCATCTTTGATTTAGACTTCATCTTTGATTTAGACTTCATCTTTGATTTAGACTTCATCTTTGATTTAGACTTCATCTTTGATTTAGACTTTTTTAAAACATTTGAGCCTCCAGCAATACTATCACCCAGCGCATTATTATGAGTTTCAAGTAATGTTATTGATAAATCTCTTGTTAAATTATTTTCTCCTAGTGTATTATTATGAAAAACAGCAGGTTCAATATTATCTCCATTACTTCCTCCATTAATAAATTGAGCATGATTGCTCTCTTGTATTAAAAAAGAATCTGGGTTATAATTAGTTACTTCTGGATGAGGAAGAACATTTTCAGAACCAGAAATAGAAACAGACATTTATATATTAATAAGTTATTTTATTATAAAAATAAATATTAAATATAATAATATGAATAAATCTGAAAAAATACAATTAGATAAAATGTTAAAAGCAAATAATACAGAAGATTGTACAAATGAAATAAGAGAAAAAAAACATAGCATTCAATTAAAAATCGATGTTAAAAAAATGATAGATTTAAAAGAAAAATATAAAAGATTAAAAGAAAGTAATTCAGAAAATTACAGTAATATATTAAAGTCACAATGTAATTTTATTTATTCAAATTATACAGATATATTTAATCGAATTAAAAATGATGAAATAAATCTTGATATATTATGGAAATTTTTAGATGTTTTAGAAAAAATAGAAAATGAAGAATTAGATCAACATGAAGGTTCTTATAAGATAGGTACTTTACTAAAACAAATTTATATAGATAGTTCAATAAAAAAAGGAAAAAAACTTGATAAGATAAATGCTAAGAAAAAAAAAAGTAAAGTAAATGTTGCCAAAAAAATTTCTTGGAACGAATTTAAAAAAATAAATAATTAATATGTAATATGAAAGATAATTGTAAAAAAGTATTAAAATATTTATTTTTTTTTATTATCAATAAAATTAATTCTATTCAACCTTTAATAAGAAATAAAATTTTAGTACGTCAAAATAATAAATGTGGATTATGTAAAAAAAAGTTTAGTAAAATAATTCCTCATGAAATACATCATTTAAATGGAATACATAATGATAATACATTATCTAATTTATTAGCACTATGTTGTAATTGTCATGCTGCACATCATCGTTTTAATGTTTCAGTATATCCATATTATAATATTTCAAATAATATTTCAAATGTTAAACCATATTTAATAATTGAGAAATAAAGTTAAATTAATAAATTGAAATTATTTTAAGTATATAACATATTTAATATAGTATGTCATTTACATTAGTTATAGTAGAATCACCAGCAAAATGTAAGAAAATAGAAAAATATTTAGGAAATAATTATAAATGTATTGCAAGTTATGGTCATTTTTGTCAATTAAATGGTTTAAAATCTATTGACATTGAAAATAATTTTAAACCAACTTTTACATTAATGGAAAGCAAAGAAAAACAAATAGATAAAATGCAAAACATGATAGATAAATCAGATGATATAATGCTTGCTTCAGATGATGATAGAGAAGGAGAAGCGATTGCTTGGCATATTTGTAATCATTTTGATTTGCCTGTAGATACAACTAAACGTATTATTTTTCATGAAATTACTAAACCGGCTTTAACAAAAGCTGTAAAAGAACCAACAACTATAAATATGGATGTTGTTTATGCTCAACAGGCACGACAAATATTAGATGTGTTAGTTGGTTATTATATTTCACCTATACTTTGGAAAAAAATTTCTCAAAATACAAAAACTGGATTAAGTGCTGGTCGTTGCCAAACACCAGCATTAAGATTAATATATGAAAATAAAAAAGAAATAGATGAATCACCCGGTCGTAAAGTATATAATACAACAGGTTATTTTACTAATAAAAATATTCCTTTTGTACTAAATTATAATTATAATAATGAAGAAACAATTTCAAAATTTTTAGAAGAAACTGTAAATCATGAGCATGTATATAAATGTTCAAAAGAAAAAATAATAAAAAAAAATCCACCAAAACCTTTTACAACAAGTGGATTACAACAAATGGCAAGCAATGAATTGCGAATCTCTCCAAAAAATACAATGCAAGCATGTCAAAAATTATATGAAGGTGGGTATATTACATATATGAGAACAGATAGTATAGCATATTGTAAAGAGTTTATAAATGATGCTGAAAAATATATTATAAAAATCTATGGAGAAGATTATGTTAATAAAAATATATTAGATTTAAGTAATGAAAAACAAAATAAAAGTAAAGGTAAAAAGGTTAAAGATAATAATGCACAAGAGGCACATGAATCTATAAGGCCAACAAATATAAGTATTGAGAATGTAGAAGATAATGAAATAATGGATAAATATGAAAGAAGATTATATAAATTAATTAGACGTAATACTTTGGAAAGTTGTATGGATCCTGCCTCATATAAGTCAATTACAGCCAAATTAAATTCACCTGAAAATCATGAATATAAATATTCAAGTGAACAAGTTATTTTTCCAGGATGGAAAAAAGTATCTGGATATGAAGAAGTTTCTCCTGATTTTGCATATTTACAAAATATTAAAAATGAAACTATTATAGAATATAAAAAAATTGTGTGTAAAGTAACAATGAAAGACCTTAAAACACACTATACAGAAGCGAAATTAGTACAATTACTAGAAAAAAAAGGAATAGGTAGACCCTCTACATTTTCATCTTTAATAGATAAAATTCAAGATAGAAATTATGTTAAAAAAATGAATGTGAAAGGAAAAAAAATTAAATGTGTAGATTTTGAATTAGAAGATTGTGAAATTAGTGAAAATGAATCTGAAAGAGAATTTGGAAATGAAAAAGATAAATTAGTTATTCAACCACTAGGTATATTAGTTATTGAATTTCTAATTTCACAATTTGATGAATTATTTCAATATAATTATACAAAAAGTATGGAAGATACACTAGATATAATAGCAAAAGGAGATAAAATATGGTATGAATTATGTAAAGAATGTTTAGATCAAATAAAACATTTATCAGGAAACATATTAGAAGATAAAAATACAATAAAGATTGATAATAATCATACATATATAATAGGAAAATATGGTCCTGTTATTAAATGTGAAATTAATAATGAGGTGACATTTAAAAAAGTGAGAGAAGATATAGATTTAGATAAATTAAGAAATGGTGAATATAAATTAAATGATTTATTATATAAGGATCTAGAATTAGGATTATTTAAAGATAAGATAGTTTTACTTAAAAAAGGACAATATGGACATTATATAGATTGGAATAATAATAAATATGCAATTAAAATAAATGATTTTGAAAATATAAATAATATTGATGATATTACCATAGATTTAGTTATTCCTTTTTTAGAAAAAGATAAGAGTAAAAATATTATTCGTACTATTAGTAAAACAACATCAATAAGAAATGGTAAATATGGAGACTATATATTTTATAAAACAGATAAGATGAGAAAACCAAATTTTTTAAAATTAAATAATTTTGATGAAGATTATAAAACATGTGAATTAGAAAAAATACAAATTTGGTTAAAAAATAAATACGATATTTAAAATATTATTTAATATATAATGATGAATGATAAAGAAAAAATATATGTTAAAAATATCATAATTTTTATTATAGTTTTTGGAATTTTTATTAAAAATTTTTTATATTTAATTGTTCCTATAAAAAATGCTATAGCATCAATAGTAGGATATAGTCTTGTATTAGGTTCTATATTTATGCTTATATTTATTCAAATTGAAAACACTCCAATTTTAAAATTTTTAAAAGAAAAAATACCATATTTTTTAATAGTACTTTTATTAAGTTTTTATATTTCTTTAAATATACAATTTTTTGATAAAATAAACAGTAAAAATTTATCACAACAATATAATTTAATAGAACCCTTATCTAGTTTTATGATATTATTACAATTATATTTTATACATGAATATGTAAATGGTAAAGAAAGGTTTAAAACGCTATCGTATGTAATAACTCCATTAAATTTTGCATTAATAGGAATTATGTATATTAATTTAAGATATTTTTTGACTGATGGTTAATTTTTTCAATAATATCTATAAATTTATAAGTTAATCCATATTTTTTTTTAGTTTCCCAAAAACCAGAAATTTTAAGAATAAATTCATTTTTTAAAGCACTAACATTTTTAGTATAAATTTTAAAATTTTCTTTCAATAATATATTTGATAATTCATATACAGGTTCTTTATTTTTAAGTCTTTCATTTGTAATTAAAAAATTATCTATTATTTTATTTTCAATAGAAATTATTTTATTAACAATATCCGTATTATCTTTTAATAAAAAATTAAATTTATACTTGTTGTAAAAAAATTCTATATTACTAATAATAAAATCTACTTTAATAAAAATAGCATTAATTGCTAATAAACTGTCAGAATAAATTAATCTATGAAAAACAGCATTTTCAATTATATTATTATTTACCGGTTTAAAAAAATATATATTATTAATATTTATATTATCTATATCAATGTAAATATTCATTAATTATACTATAAATATTAATATTTAAGTATTACTAACATTATATAAAGTAACAATATTTTCAACTGTTAATTTTTTATTAATATCACAATTATCAATTACATTTAAAACATTATTAGCTTGTTTGCATAAATCTGCAATATTTTTTTTTTCAATTAATAAAAAATTTATCCATAAATTTACTAATGGTGTTTTTTTTCTCAATTTAAATTTATTAATTAAATCTTCTAAATATTTAATTTCATTCATATATTTATTTAAATTATAATAAAATAAAGATTTATTTTAAACTAATCATAATATGAAATTATATAATAATAATTTTGAAAATTATATAATAAATAATAATAATTCATTACATTCAAATTATAGTAAAATATATGATGAGTTAACAAATAATATATATGAATTAAATAATATTATTTTTTATGGTCCAAAAGGTGTTGGAAAATATTCACAAGCATTAAATGTAATAAATAAATATAGTAAATCAAAACTTAAATATGAAAAAAAAATAAATATAGAGTATAATAAAAAAAATTATTATTTTAAATTAAGTGATATACATTTTGAAATAGATATTTCTCTTTTAGGTTGTAATAATAAAATTTTATGGGAAGAAATTTATAAAAATATTATTGATATTATTATAACTAAAAAAAATAAAGTTGGTATAATATTATGTAAAAATTTTCATGAAATTAATAATGAACTACTTGATATATTCTATAGTTATATGCAAAAATCAATGAATAATAATATTAAAATTATATTTTTTATAATAACTGAAGCAATAAGTTTTATACCAAATAATATTATAAATGTGTGTAAAATATTTAAATATGCTAGACCATCAAGAAACAAATATAATAATGTATTAAATATTAAACTTCATAAAAATTTTAAAATAGAAAATATTGTAAATATAAAAAATTTATTTATTACTAATAAAAGTTTTATAAATTTTAATAAAAAAATATGTATGAAAATTATTGATACAATTTTAAATATAAAAAATTTTAATTATTTCGATTTACGTGAAATTATTTATGATTTATTTATTTATAATTTAAATGTATTCGAAGCCTGTTGGTTTATTTTAAGTTATTTAATTTTAAATAATCATATAAAAGATAAATATATTACAAAAATATTATTATATACATACACATTTTTTAAATATTACAATAATAATTATAGACCAATTTATCATTTAGAGAATTATATTATTTATTTAATAAATATTGTCTATGAATATAAAATCAGCAGAAATAATTTTAAAATTAAATCCCCCATATGATTTGAAACAATTAAAAAAAAATTTTTATAATTGTGCTTTAAAAGAACATCCAGATAAAAATAATAATAGCGAAGAAAGTAATAAAAAATTTATAAAAATAAAACAAGCATATGATATATTATTAAAAAATTTAAATATTAAAGAAAATATTTCTGAAAATTATATATCTATATTTGATGATATTATTTGTAAATTTATTAACATTAATGATACTAACAAAAATATATTATTAGAAGAATTAATAAAAAATTGTAAATTAATTTCATTAAAAGCAATTGAAAAATGTGATAAAAATAATTCTATTAAAATATTAGATTTTATAATAAAATATTCTGAAATAATTGGTTTAGAGCAAGAATCAATTAATATAATTAAAGAAATTATAAAAAAAAAATTTCAGTTTGATGAATTAGTTATAATAAATCCTTCTATTGATAATTTATTAGATTCTGATATATATAAATTAGAATATAATGATTTAACATACTATATTCCTTTATGGCATCAAGAAATTATATATGATTTAACTAATAATAAATCATTAATAGTTAGATGTGAACCAATATTAGAAGATCATATGCTTATAGATGAAAAAAATAATTTACACATTAATATTACTATTTCGTTTAATAAGTTATTAGATAATAAATATTTTAATATTTTAGTTGGTAAAAAAGAATTTAAAATTAATATATCTAAACTAAAAATAAAAAAACAACAAAAATATATATTTTATAAACAAGGTATTTTATGTATAGATTCTACTAATTTTTATAACAATACAAAATCAAATATAATATTTAACATTACAATTAATTAATTATTTTGATGCCGTTACTTTACGTCTAACTATTTTACGTTTTTTACTTTTAGGTTTAGGTTCTTCTTTTTCTTCTTTTTCTTCTTCTTCTTCTTCTTCTTCGCTGTCATTTACAGTTGTTTTAATAACTGTACTATTATTTTTTACTTGTTCATCATCATCATGTTCTTCTTCTTGATCTTCTTTATTTGCTTCAGTTTTAAGTTTATTAACATCATCATCTGTAAGTTTAATCAAACATTTTCCTTTTATAGTTTTTCTAGGTTGAACTACTGCTTGTTCCAAACGCCAAGTACAACCAAATTTTCCATTAGCAAACCACAAACCACCACAACGAATAATTACAGCTACATTTACAGCTTTTGGAATCAATTCCAATGGTCCATCTGTACTATCATCAACAGGAAATATTAGTTTATTTTCAACATCATAAATTTCACAATTAAATTCATCTTCCCAATAATCAAGTTTAATTCTTAGTGTTGGTGATTTACTTGTATTAGGTTCTCCTGTATCAGGATCTTTTGGATATTTTAGCATAGGATGAAATAACGCTTCAACAACATCCATCGTGATTTTAGGTTTATTCAACCACTCTTTAGAATTTTCGATTGCATCTTTTTTTATTTTTGATTCAAAATCAACCATAGATTTTAAAAATTTATTTGTTTGTTCATTAGAATATTCGTCTTTTGGAAATTGTAGTGACATATCATAAGATTTTTTTCCTGACATATCATCTTTAAACTCTGATACACCCCACGTTAGCATTAGTGGTGTGCTAATATAAAGTGCACGATTACTTTTAGAATTTAGAATTCCTACACTTTTACCACCAGATTTATTAATTTTTGGTTTAACATATTTATAATCAGTTTCTGGTGAAAACTCTGGGCCTTCAATAATTTTTTCTTCGTTGTTATTACTTGTTTTACTCATGATTATTAATATAATATTATGGCGAATCTCTAAATCAATTTAGTAAATAAATAAATAAACAGTATAGACAGCATACAAAATTTATTATTAATAAGTTTTTAAATTAATAATAAGTTTTTAAAATTTTTAATTTTTAATAAAAAATTACTATTTAAATTAAATATTAAGCTTTTACACTATTACCTGCTTTTGCAAAATGATGACTCATAAATTTTTGCAAATTAAAATAAGTTAGCTCGTCATCTTTCTTAAGATTAAGAAGTGTTGAAAGCTTTTTATCAGCATTAATCTTGCGACCATTACTTTTATCTTGCAAACTATGTTCACGAATATAATTATTAATTTCTCTAGTAACCTCTGTACGTGCCATCTCAACACCATTCGCCTTTCCTAGAAAACTAGCTAGTTCATTACTAATAAGTGTTGGTTTTACAAATCCACTAGGTGAACGATTACCCTGTTTACGCTTACGCTTGGCATTTTGTTTCTGAACTTGTTTAAATTCTCTTGTAGTTTTTTTCTCCAAAGCTCTAAAATCAGTTTTAAGAGACGAAAGAAGACTATTAACTTGTTGAAGTTTTTCTAAGAAACTATTGAAATCCTTTGTGATTAGCATTACTTCATCTACCTCAACAGGTGGAGTTACCACATTTGTGGTTCCAACCGTAGTAGATGATTCTTTTTCTACAACTTTTTTTTCTTCAACCTTTTTTGGCTGTTTTTTTGCTTTGTTAGCACCTGCTTTTTTGCTGACCTTTTCTTTGGGCATTATAGTTTATTATATAGATTGTTTTTTAAGTTATTTAACGCAATATATATTTACATGATTTATAATGTTAAATAGGAGCAACTGATTGATACAACCATGGTAAACTTGTTGCTGCATCGTTATTTACAAGTGTTAGAGCACATAAAACATAATTACTTCCTAATATTTTACTTTCGTTATTAACACCATTATTAATAAAAATATTTATTATATTTAAAATATTAGTTTTTAATAATTCATAATTTAAAATATGTAATTTATGTATATTAACTCTAGAAAATGGCTCTCCATTAGGTGGACATATTTCTTTTTTTGTAGCAAGTGATAATTGTGCTCTGTATGTCCATATATCAATAAGTTCTCTCATAAATTTAATTAATCCTACTCTATTTAAACTATTAAACCATTTAGCATCAGTATAATTTCCAAGATTATCTATATCATGAAATAATGATACTGCTTTTAATTCTAATTGTTTACTTTTAGATATTTCTTCAGGTTGTTCAATAGAAAATATAACTTTTTCATTTATAAATTTTGATATTCTTTTAATTTTTTTAATATCTTCTTTAACTTTATTTGGAAATGGTTGTCTATTATATGGATTTGTTGATTTTTTATCAATTTTAAAAAGTAAATTATATATTGAAATTAAATCAAAACCAAATATACTTTTATTTATAGTATCATAATAAGTATAAATTTGATTATATGGTATATCTTTTATATTTTCCAAACTATAAAAATCTGTTTCATTTATACATTTTTCAGGTTTAAATCTTGCTGGTCCTTTTAACTCATTATATTTAAATAAAATATATTTTTTCCATAAACTTTGAATTTTTATTATTTTACTTGATTCATATAAAAAATTATATATTCTTAAATTAAGTTCATTTTTATTTCCACTTTTTTTAAGTTCATAATGATTACATATTTCTTTTAAAAATTTAATTTTATAATCTTCCGTATTTAATTTATTATATTCTTTAAATGTTGGAATACAAAAATTTTCTTCATTAATTTTTTTCTTTTTTTTTTTATTTTTATTAAAAACAAATTCATTATTTCTTACACTAATAATACTATTTTCCAAAACAACTTTATCATAATCAATCTTTAGTTGTCTTTTATTAAAATTCATTTTCGTATATATATATATATTAGATTCTTTTAAGATAATTATTAATTGATAAATATAAAATTATAGTTTTTAAGAAAAACCATAGCATTATTGTTGTTAATATCAAATACTTTTTTTTCGTTTAATTTATTTATATATTTGTTTAAATTAATATTTTCATAACTAAATATTAATTCAATATAAAATAACAATATATATTCTAAAATTATATTTTTATTATATAACCATTTATAAAAATGACACGTATTATCAAGTATATTTTCAGTTTTGTATTCATTATATAACTTTAATATATAATTAATATTGTAATTTTTACACTTATTATTAAAGTAATCTGTTCCTGATACAACACATATCATACGAAATTCATTAATATTTAATTTTAATTTATTTAAAATTTTACTTGTATCATATAATAAAACAGTTTCATTAATAATATCTAAATTTTTTAAAACTCGTGTACAATTATATACAAATAAATCTGTATCTTCACTTAAACACGCCCAAGCAATATTTTTTTTGACTAACTCAGCACATAAAAAATCTGCTTCTCCTTCAGCATCAAAATAAAGAATATTACACATATTAAATAAAATTTTAATATTATTAATATCATATTTATTAATCTTTACAACTTTCTTTTTTAAAAGTAATAATTTAGAATTTAATTCATCAATATTTATTTTATAATTATTTATTGACTTTTCTATATTTTTTATTTCTATTTCATTCATTTTTTTTTCTTTTTTACGTTGTTCAATTAAAAACTTTTTTTCATCTGGAGATTTACCATCAAATATAAATATTGGATAAATATTATATTTTTTAAATAACATTAACATGTTGTACATATAACCAAACAAATTTGTATAACTTTTATATTTATATAAATAAATACTTATATCAACAACAATTGTTTTGTTTTCTAACTCTTTTAATTTATATTTAATAATAATATCTTTACATTTTTTGTTAATAAGTTTATTTAAATTTCTAATTCCCATTAAGTTAATATATTTTATCATTATTAACATTAATCAATTTTACAAATAAACCGATTTAAAATTTATTTACATAATTATTAAAACTACTTTAGCTTTCAAGTTTATTTATTATGTTATTAAAATGTTTAGAAACAGCAAGATCAGAAAAATTATTTAAAACATAATTTTTTAAACATAAAACATCTTTTTGATATTGATCATAATTTTTGTAATAATAAATCATTTTAAAAACCATATCTTCAATATTAATTAATCCAACTGTGGGGTTTTCGTATCCTACAAAATCTTGTAAACTACTAATTTTTAATAATAATCTATTACGATTTTTACCAGGCCAAGTATATTCAGTGTTATCTTTTAACCAAAATAACATGTATCTTACTGTTTCTAAATCTGATGTTATTAGAAATTGTATTTGTAATACATCCCAATTAGAATCTAATATACCTTTAATATCTGAAAATACAACGTTATAATCTGGCTCAAGTTTTTTTGATAAAATAAATGTTGTTACACCTTTAATATTTTCATGAATTAATGGAATAAAATTTTCTGAATAAGATAATTTATTTTCATATGATTTAAAATCATAATATATACTAAATAATTCATTACCCTCTATTCTTTTAATAATATCTGTTGTTGTTCTAGCATACATATATGGATATTGTTTACATGGAATTAAATAATTTGGTATTTCATTATTAGTTATTAATGATTTATAAGAAGTATTATTTGGTAATATTGTTAATACATTACATAAAGCAGCCTCAAATGGAGTTAATCCAAAACCTTCTCCATCAGTAGCATTTATCATAATATTAAATGTATTATATAACTCATTTAATCTAGTATTATTTAAATATTCACTATTAATCTGTATAGGATAATCATATTTTACCTTTTCTATATTATAATAACAAGTAGTATTTAAACATACTCTAGATTTTGTTGTTTTAATATATAAAATACTATTGGGATAATATTTATAAAACTTTATAAACGCAGTTATTACCAAATCTAATCTTTTTCTACTATTATTAGAATTAATCCAACCAATAATATATTTATTTGAATTTTCTCCATGTATTTTTTTTCGTAATTTAATTTTTTCTTCATGTGATAAAGAACTAAATCCATTAACAATATGCGGACAATAATATGCAGGAAATTTATTTTTAGTTTTATTTTTTACTTCGTTCATACTTATTTTATTTGTAAATATACATCCATCATAATTAGAATCTAACATTTTTAATGGTATATTTATATAATTAATAGTAAATAATGGAATAAATAAACCTTTCCATTGTGGTTTAATTGTTTCTATTAATTCTTGAATTAATTTTATATCATTATCATAAAATAACATAATCACAATATCAGGTTGTAAATTTATAATATATTCACTTATATGAAAAAATCCTATTAAATATAATTTAACTTGTTCTTTATTATTTTCATTCAAATAATAATCTGGTAAAAAATTTATTTTTTTTATATTTTTACATTCAATTATTTCTTGATCTATATACGATATTGTATTATTAATATTTAACAAATATATATCTATATTACAATATTTCTTAAACATTTCAATATATTTACGTGAAATCTCACCAAAACTACTATTCTTGCATATTTCAGAAATATATAACATTTTCATATTTATTTGATTTAATATATAAACACTATAGAATTTCTAAAACAGACATTCTCATAGTATTTTTAATAAAATTATTTTTTTTTAAATCTTTAAAAGTTTTATCACATTCAATTAACATTTTAGCTTTATATGTTTCTTTAATTAAATTAACAAATTCTTTTGCATTATTATCTGTTTGATTAAATTTTAAAAAAGACATATTATTTTTGTAACAAAAATTCATAAATTCCATAGATTTATTTAAAAATATACATGGTAAAATATAATATCCAAATACATGTGTTTTTTGTTTATATAAATTATTACAAATTATAATGTTATTTTTATTTTTATTAGTTATTAAATTATAATTTAAATTCATATATTTTAAAATTTTATTCATTTGAATGATTGCAAAAATTTTTTCTAGTTGTAAAAAAAATATCATTTGCTTTATAAAAGTATTTTTGTCTATTTTAACATTTGAAAATAAAGAAACAGCTACATTTATAATTCTAGCCCACGTTTCAGTATATGCTTCAGAAATAGAAAAATTTATATTTAATGAAAAAATATTTTCTAATTGTTTATTAATTTTTTCATTAATATTATTATTTATATCTAAACCAAATGAATGAATTGATTCATGAATAAAAACTTTAAACCATTCTTGTTTACGATAAATGATTATTTCACCATTCGGTTGACATCTATTAGTATAAGCAGTATTTACATTATCAGGACCAATAATACTATTATTTTTTGGAAGTTCTTTTTTATAATGTGTAGGAAATAAATATATATTTAATTCTTTAGAGCATTCTGATGTTGAATATAAACTACAAATATATAAAACTCTATACATATTATAAAACCAAATATTATATTTTTCTATATTAAGTAGATCATTATTATCATAAAACATAATATTAATATTAATATTTCTATTATTAATAAAAAATTTATAATTTAATTGATATATTCCATTATTTATTACATATTCTTTAATGTGTAATGCCATATACAAACTTGAAAATTTTGGTATATCAAAATTTTTTTTAAATTTAATATTAAATTTATTTTTATTTATATTAAATGACTTATTTGCATTACTAATATCATCATATAAAATATATAATAAATTAGACATTTTATTATTATAAGTAGAATTATTGTATTGCTTTAATAAACATTTTTCATAATTTGGTAAGATATAATCTATAATTTGTTTACTTTCTTTTAATAATTTCATTTTATAATTAATAAATATTTATTTATTTATATTTATTAATTAACAGATAAATCATATCTTAATTTCATTAATTCATTAAGTGGAATAGGGTGAGAACGTTTTACATACTTTTGTAATTTTGCTGGTTTTGTTTTTAATAAAATATCTAATAAATCTTTATTTTGTGTAAATTTGCATTTTAATGCTTTTTCTAATTCTTTTTTATTTCTACCATTAAAATAATCATTATCGACAACTACACTATTATTTTTTTCTTTTTCTTTACTTATATTTTTCGCTAAATTTATATTTTTTGAAATAGAAGAATCACTATCTAAACTAAACAAATTATAAAAATCTGGATTATTATATTTATATCTAGAACCATATAAATAATGATCAACTGAATTCCAATTTTTTTCATCAAGTTTAAATTTTGAATTATATCCATTAGACAATTTTTTTCTCCAGTCATTATCTAAATTTAAAAATTTTAAATTATTTGTTTTATCTAATTTCTCTCCATTATATTTACCTGGTAAATGTATATTTGACGAGTCATCATGTATCATAAATACAATTTCTGGGTTATAATAATTAGGATTTATTTCTTCGCCACCTGTCATCTGAATATTTGATAAATTTAATTTTTCTTTTAAAGAATTAAAATCAGGTATTAGTTTAAATGGTCCAGTTATACCCTCTAAACATTTATTAATGATTAGTATTTTAACATCATAAGGTATTTCTATAAATTTTAAGGCACCCTTATTTTTATATGTAATTAATTCATAATGATTACCATTTTTATAATTAAGTAGTATATAATAAGATGGATTAAAGTAACCTCTATTTTCTAATACAGTATCATTCAATTGTCCACACTGTAAAATATTATCAAAATCTTTGTTTAAATATTGATCTTTTGAAAAAATAATAAATTTAATATTTAATAATCTTTCTATTATTGATATACTTGATGTATCTGCCCAAAATACGTTTGTTTGAATAATTGCTTTAAATGCTTCTAATGTGTTTATTCCTTTCATATATTTCCATTCTTTCAATAATAGTTTAGTTGTAGTTAATTCATTTTTTGTTTTCTTAAACTTTTTAGCTATTTTTTTTGATTCTTCTACAATATTTAGTTGAATTGTTCTATCTTTAGTTTCTTTTAATCTTTTTTCATATTCTTTATGTTGTGTTTTATATGAATTTAATTCATTATTTAATATAGTAATTTGATTTATTATATCATCATATATTTCCTTATTTGTTTCAAAAGTATTTTCAGATATTTCATTTGATAATATTTCTCTTTGTTTTTGAACAGATATATTTTTTCCGATACTTTTTAAACCTTGATTTACTGATAAAAAAAAACAATCCCCTCCACCATCATTTTTAACTATACCATAATTATCATTTTTTAAATATTTAACAATCCATTCATGTTCTTTTTTTTCAACATAATTATCTTTTTCATTTTTGGCCATAGTTTTGCTTTCTTCTATTAATAAATTTGTTTTATCTTCCTCTTCTTTTTCTTTCTCTTCATCATCTTCTTCCTCATCTTCATCTTCGTCTTCGTCTTCATCTTCGTCTTCTTCCTCATCTTCATCTTCGTCTTCATCTTCGTCTTCATCTTCGTCTTTTACTTCCTCATCTTCATCTTCGTCTTTTACTTCCTCATCTTCATCTTCGTCTTTTACTTCCTCATCTTCATCTTCATCT